>Ga0222713_10003417_pt1 | contig 16486 bp, 22 predicted proteins | sample C33_649DmetaG_FD_165061 | JGI IMG/M metagenome (GOLD analysis project Ga0222713, IMG submission 165061) | Estuarine water microbial communities from San Francisco Bay, California, United States - C33_649D | ecosystem: Environmental > Aquatic > Marine > Unclassified | place: USA: California...
CGGCATTTGGCAAGTATTTCCTGTGTATTGTTCGCTCACGGTGGGTCTGCCCTGGCTCCCCTTCACCATGTTCGAGCGATACATCACCATGAGGACGCCGAGGATGGTGATACCAAGAACGAAAATTCGGGGGTCGCGACGAATCAAGTAGATGATGCACGACGCGTAAATCACAAAACGAGAGGCTGCGTTGATTCTATCGGCTGGGGTCTGCGCGTTTGTCGGCCAAAATTCTAAAACCTTGTCCGAGCGGATGAGCTCTTTGAAATCTTCAAACCAGGGTTTCATTTAATATAACAAGAGGTTTATTTTTTCAACATACCACCTAACATCTTCATGAGCGCCTCTGGGTTGAGACCTCCTTCGGTGCTACCATCGGCTTCCATCTTCGCCGCGCATTCCTTCGCCAACCCCTCGATGGCCACCAGTGTCTCAGCTGGGATCGTCGTGATCGTCACGCCGATCATGTACAGCGTTTGCAAATACTGGAAGATCGCACCCTGTGTCGCCTGACTGGCTTTCGCCCAGTTCTGCTTCATGTTCATGTCATTCAAAAACTTGATGTCTTCGTCCAGTAAAGTTGAATCGTGCTGAGAAATGCGCTCGGCGTACGGACCGATTCCAGCCATGTATGTCTCTACAATTTTTCGCGGGTTACTCTTTCGGAGCAGGTCAAACGATGTCTCGAACTTCTTAATAGCCTTTTCTTCTGGAAAGGCTTTTCCAAGTTCCCCAATAAAGTTCGCCATCATCTCGTTAAACGCCGAAACAGAAGCCATTTTTTCTATTATATAAACTTGTAAAATCTTTAATTAAGCATTTAAAAGGGCTCCATGGAAATGGTCTCACGTTGACCCAAACCATTTGAAACAATAAAATAAATCAAAATCGCATTGAGCGCCGCCGGCTTGGTGTACTGCGCGAGTTGCAACTTTCCTTCGTTGTTGAGCTGGGCCTTCAGGTGAATGTAACCCGCGGTGATGCCAGCGCCGACGAGCGCCGCACTGAACGGGTCGCGAAGATAATCACTGAGTTCCATTATTATTAAGTGGAGGTTTTCTTTTTAACGTCGTCGTTCTGGAGCATCCCCAAACAAGACGCCGTCGTCTTCCACTGGAGCCGCCTCCGGTTCCGGTTCCGGTTGCCTGATTTCGGCCGGAACGTCGGGGATGGTTTTGAATTCATTTTCCAAACCAATCGGCATCGATGCGGTGGGTTCCATCGGCTGTGATTCCGGCTCCGGCTCCGTCTCTGGCTCTGGCTCCGGTTCCATCGGCTGAGCCTGCGCCGGTTCTTCTTCGTACAGGTCAGGGTCTTCCGTGTCTTCTGGGTCCGCGAGGTCGATGCTCTTCTCCGGGTCGGTCGAACTCATGTACGTTTGTAAAATTTGTTGCACTGGGATGAGCTCCTTCACGGATGTTTCGATGCACGTGGTGAAACGTCGGGTCAAAACTTCATCTCTCGCGTATTCGCTTTGTTCTTCGTGATAGACGAACGGGTCTTTGTACAAATCTTTCGCGACGTTGTTGTAGCACGTTTGAATAAAAATTTCATTCGTCGGCAACTTTAGGGAAATCTTATGACCATCGGACTTCAAACGCACCGAGCTGAGAATCTTCGTGCACGCGACGAACACCGCGGCGAGGAGGTCGCTGAACCAGGCGCAGCGACTGGTGATGTTATCGCTGTGCTGTTTAGACATGGTGTCGCTCCAGTTCGGGACGTCTTTCAACAACTTTTGATATTGAATGAGCACCTGTTTACCCTTGGACATCGACACAGCCTCGTTGTACAAATTTTCAAAAGTTTCAATCATCGCCGGAACCATGATGAGACACAATTGGCCCATATACTCTTTCTTAGCTTCGACAAGTACGTTCAAGTTGTCCATACTACATTTAACTGAAATAATTTTAGCCCTTCTTGTACGCACTCGCGGCTTTTCGTAAGTTCATTAAAGTTGGGAACTCGATGTGTTCTTCTTCCCGAGGCTGGGGTGCGGGCCTGACCTTTTTCTTTTTCGGCAACCACGACACGAAAATATTGATTTCCCCCACCATCTGAACCTCGAATCCACCCCGCTTGAGCTGTCTGCTGAGGTAACGCGCCGCCGCTTCTCGGTCGAATTTCGGGAAACCCAAAACATACGCCGGCACTTGAAGTAAAACGTATTTGTCCCTCCCTAATTCCACTTGTTGTCTGATTTTTCTTTCAAATTGTTGATAAATTTTTGTATACAATTCTTTTTTTATTTCCTGACGTCGCACATCAAATTTATGAATCTCATTGATGTCTATCATCTAAATGTATTGGAGTTTTTCTTTAGCCGCCTCTAACTCACTCGTCGTGGGCACAACTTTCGTCTTCACGAGTTCAAAGTCCAAATACTCCTTCGCGATGTCCTGCACGTACGGAGACACGTCCGACGGCGCCTGCACGTCCAATGGTTGCGTGCGAAGGGACAACACCTTGACGTCGTCACCTTGCACAGACAGCGTCGCCACGACGGAGAAACCGAACGCGAAACCCTTGGCGCGAACGCACATGAACATGCACTTGTACACGTCCTGACCATCCTTGGAATACTTTTTCACCGCGGTGGTTTCGATGATGTACGAACAATCATCTGTTCGCTTGGTGATTTCTTCGTTCGTGGTCAGCACCAACTTTTGCATGAGATCGTGACTCACAGCAGCCTCAACCTCTTTGTACTGCGACGTGTCGAACTTCTGGTCATCCAACACGACCTGGTTCACCGGCTTTGTGTATCCATTGAAACCAAAAAGCTCCTGGTAATTCTCAGTGCCGCGCTGCTTGGTGTTCATGGTGAGGGCGATCACCACGATGACGAGGAGAATGAGAATGAATGTCTTCATATATATATACTTGCGTTAATTTTTTTAGAGAAAATAATCATTGTATTATAAAATGTCATTGCTGATATTTAGCCCGAAGTGTCAACACAGCAGAGAGCTCATTGATTTCATAAAGGCCAGGCCGCAGCTGCAACCGCTGGTGCACTATCATAACATTAACCAGAGGGGGATTCCGCCTGAATATAAACATAAAATCACACGGGTTCCGACTTTACTGACGAAAAATGGAAAAGTCCTGGTCGGTGCTGAAATCAAAGCGTGGCTCATGTCCCTGCTCCCGAGCGAAGAAGTGCACTACACGGACATCACTGGTTTTTCGTGCACCATGACGTCGCTCGAACACGACGACGTCGTGCGAAACGGCGGGGGCATCTATGAAATGGATGATTACGGCGCATCCCTCATGCCACCGATGACACCGGAACTCGAAGCTCGAATAAATATGAGCGTCAATGACGCCTACAATCAAATAAAGAAATAACGCATTTTTTAAAACAAATGAGGTTGGTCACCATCCAATCGTCAGCGGTAAAATCCGTCTTTGAGGTTCTTAAAGAAATTCTTAACGATGTAAACATCTATTTCACATCTAAAGGTGTCTCCATCGTTACTCTCGACACGGCTCGAAGCAGTCTCGTGGATTTACAACTCTCCGCCGATAATTTTGAGGAATACGAATGCCCAGAACCAATCATCGCGGGAATTAACATCGCGAACACGTTCAAGCTGTTGAAGTCCATCAGCAACAGCGACGTGCTCACCATGTCCATCACGACGAAGGAGTACATGGACCTCGAAATCCTTTCCGAAGCCAAGAAACAAAAATCAAAGTTTCAACTCAAACTCTTAGATATCGACGAAAACCAAATCGAAGTTCCCGAACTCAGGTGCTCGTGCATGACAACCATGCAATCCGTGGACTTCCAACGCATCTGTCGAGACATGGGTAACATTGGCTCTGAAATCGCCATCGCCAGATACAAAAATGTCATGAAACTGACGTGTGAAGGGGATTTCGCGAATCAAGAAACGTCGCTGGAAACGATAGAAAACACAGACGAAGCGGTGTCGGGTGTGTATTCTCTAAAGTATCTAAACATATTCACAAAAGCCACGGGGATGTGTGCTTCGGTACAACTTTTACAAGAAGCCGCTTTCTTGATATTACATTATAATGTGGCAAACCTAGGTTATCTCAAGTTCTACTTGGCCACTAAAGTGTCCGAAAGTCAGTAGTAGTGCCAGTGAGCGTTGAAATGACTTTCTTCACACCTAACGCGTTTGTAATTTGAATTTTTGGATAACTTGTATTCAAAGTGTCTTCGTCATAAAAAAGTAAATCTCGAATGCGAACCTCCGAACCCCCGAAATCACCGCGAGGACCCGCATAACTTTTCACTTTAGACGTGATGTCGCGCACGGGCTTATCGTCCTCGTCCACCAGCACCGCCGACGTGAGCGGTATGCTGAAAGAAAACGCGGAAGACTCTGCGTTCGGTGGCCATTCAAAATCTGGATTGTACGTGCAGTACTTGTATCGTTGGTCGTTGTACCAATAGTGAACTCGTAGAATCGTTCGCACGACGTTTTGCGGGACTTCCGTGCCGGCGAATGGGCGGTTGGTGACGTCTAAATAAAATTCAGATTCACCTTCGTCCCAATATTTTTGCTCGTCCAACCAGAACTGGTCGTGTTCGTCGATTTGATATTTCATATCTAAATCGACTTCGTATTCCAAAAATACTCGACTGATTGAGTAATCGCGTATTTTAACGAAATTCTTGTACTTTCCATAGACCCAAATAATTATATTAGTTAAAAGATTGGACATCTACATGAATATGGAGGGCAACTTTTTAAGTAGATTCACAAATAAAGTTGATGAATGGACCCAACTCATTGAGGATGAACCTCATAATAAGTCAAAGTACGAGGAAGAGATGAGCCAGTACATCATAAAGTGCATGCCATACATGAATCAATACGCCGAAGAAGAGGTGGAGACGACGACGAATAACGATAACGTGTTCAATGTCAAAGAAACCCAAGGGTTAGCTCGGGGGAGTCTGTACACGGATTATCTCATAGAAGTAGAAAATCAATCCATACAGAGAAAATCCAAATCGACTAGAGTAGATAGATGCGATAGCTGCGAAAATAGCAACGTCATACATTGCCACGAAGCGAGTGAACTCGTGTGCGATGGATGCGGCCTCGTGCTCATGAAACTGATATCGGACGAACTCACGTGGAAGGAGGAACAGGAGACGAGTAAAATTATTAATTATTCGTATAAGAGAGAGAATCATTTCAACGAATGGTTATCGCAGTTCCAAGCACAAGAGACGACGACGATTCCCGATGAAGTCATAGAACAACTTCGAGTGGAACTGAAAAAGATGAAGATTAAAAAGATGTGCGACATCACACACGCCAAAGTCAGGGGTTTGTTGAAAAAGCTCAAATACAATAAATACTACGAGCACACCCCATACATCACAAACATGCTTAACGGCGCGAAACCACCCAAAATGTCCCAAGCACTCGAAGAGAGGCTGCGCATGATGTTCACACAAATTCAAAAACCTTTCGATGATAATTGCCCCGCCGAACGTAAGAATTTTTTGAGTTACAGCTACGTGTTGTACAAGTTTTGTGAACTTTTGTCCCAAGACCAATATTTACAATTTTTTCCCCTCCTCAAGAGCTCTCAAAAGTTGTATCAACAGGATGTCATATGGAAAAAAATATGCCAAGACCTTCATTGGGAATTCATACCCACGGTGTAATAGTTTAAAGAGTGTATACCGTTAGACATGTAATGGACTATTGTATTAAAGAAGTCATTTTTCACCTAGACCGTGCGAAGCACATTCTACGGGAAGGTCTCAAAGACCCCGTGCGATATCAGCGAGAGTCCCAACACAGCTACGAAATAATGGCGAAATCGTTCCCTTTCATGCTTCTATTCTCACAACTTCAAGCTTTTGATGACCAAAGTTTATCAGATAGCCAAGGGTCAGTCCAGTCAGATGAAGATAGTTACGCGTCTGAAGCGCCGCCGCATCCGTCAAGTTCCGAATCGATTTAAATTCTAAAACGAGACGACCCTCCACGATGATGTCGCTCCGCACGTTACCTATCGTGTGCCCGTCGAACACGATGGGTACGATTCTCTCACTTTCGTATTGTACGCCGTGTTTTCTCAATAAAACCTCCATAGCTTTGTGATACACACATTCATTATATCCGGGTCCGAGTGTATCGTATATCGTTTTCACAAACTCGTGAATTTTATCATCCATGTATAAAATAACGCCTCTTGTTTTTAAAATCCACGAAGACTCCTACTCCCGTGATTTTATTAGCTTAAAGTTAAAAGTATCTATATTAGTAGAAAAGAACATGTCTCTCCTTGAACAAGATTATCTTACCGTCCCGGGCCAAGTCTTCGCGTGCCTCTCCATCGTGGGACCCGAAGCACCGCAAAAGTGCGACAAGTTTGGCATCAAGATTCGAGGATGCTTCGCCACGAGAGACGAAGCCGCGTGCCACGCCAAGAAATTGCAAAAGGAAAGTGGTGAATTCAACATCTACGTCGTTGACATGTACAAGTGGATTCTGATTCCCCCGGATGACAGCAAGATTGAAGACGTCCATTATCAAAATGATCGTCTCGAAGAAATCATGTCTGGATACCGAGAATCTCAAGCACACGCCGCCAAGATGTTTGAAGAACGCAAGCGCGGTATGCTCGCCGGTACGAATCATTTCGTCCCGGGCGATGAAAACAGCAAATTCTACACAAAGCCGGATGAAGCCCCGGTTCGACACCCAGCCGAAGTACTCAGTCAGTTGCAGAAGGAAAAGCCCGACGCATCGATGGAAGACTTGGTCAAGGAAGCCGACGAAATCGTCGCCAGAGAAATCGAAGAACGACAGGCTGCGCGCGAAGCCGCTGAAGCCGCCGCTGAGGCCACCGAGAACTAAATTTTAATATGTAATTACATTATAGATGTTTACTATTGTGTTAAATATCATCACTATCGCTATCGTCGCGTATTTCATCATCGTGTACCAGCCTCTCTTAGATGAGAAAGCGAAAAAGGAGGACAAGGCCACAGCGTCGCAGGTTCTCAGGGAAAACCTAAAAGATCCGCTGTTCGTCTCGCGCGCGTATTTCACCGAACCTAAGAGTGGTAGTATTGGCGGTTTCGTGGGATATCAAAAAGAAGAAGATGAACTTACATCGCTCTAAGAATTACAGGTTGCATTGTTTTACCCATGAAAAAACCTACGATGAACGCGATGAACATCACGATGTATGTGTTTTTGTCCAAGTTGGAAAAATCCAATTTATTCGAATCCGTTGGGGGTGGATACATGTGCATCATGGGATGCATCATGGGCATCTGTTGTTGCGGTTGTTGGTAGTACATGTCTTCGTCGCGACCGACACTTTCATCATCCTTGACGTTAATGTCTGGGGAGTAATGAATTGGGTTACCGATATCAGTTTCCATTATTATTAAAAACGCTTAATTTTTTTAAGCACTTTCACTCTCACTCTCTTCTGAATCAGAGACGACGAAATCCTTGAGACTTCCAACCTCGGTCTCGTCGTCATCCTCAAACTCTTCCTCCTCGTCGTCGTCGTCATCCGAACACCCCTCGTCTTCGGTCAAGATGTCGCTACTCGCCGAATAGTCGCTGTCGTATTCATCTTCGCTGTAATCATCCTCTAATTGAACGAGTTCGGGCACATAGACCGCCGTGGGCTTTTTGATGGTTCGTCCGTATCTGGTCGTCATTATCTGTACATTAAACGAGTGTATTGTTTAAGTATCTTGGTGTCCAATTTATTCCATTTTTTAAAGCACTATCTAAAATACTGCGTTCAAAGGCGAGAGCCATTCGTACGGCTATTTCGTGAATTTCTTCCTGCACGTCGTAATGGTTGTGCGTTCCCAGGTTTTCGAAATGGTCCAACGCTCTGTACAGGTGCGTCGCAGCCTGTCGCGGGTTCTCGCGCATGTATTCCTCCGCCAACGTCATTTCTTCACCGAATAGTTTAAACTCGTCTGGATTTATTCCAGAATACTTTAATGCATCCTTCTTTATGTCTTCTTCTTCCTGTGACCACGACACAGGGGCACCACTCAGGATGTATGCCATGTATCCGATAACACCGACTAGAACTATCGCCATCTACTTTACTTTGTTATTTTTTTAAACATGGATGGAAGCAATTTAAAGGATTTTTTATCCTTGCATGGACACCCCAAACTTATGTATCCCCTTTTGTCCACCGTGAAGCACATCTGTCCGTGCGCTTTTCCAAACATTTCACAAAAGTTGTTATTGGTGAAAATTTTATTTTTCTGGACGCGGATGACTTTTGTGTCCTCGTGTCCCTTGAAATAACGTCGTATGAATTGTTCGAATTCCTCTGTGGAAATAATGTCATCGGACGTCGGTGGTGGTGTCATCGAGTGACACGGCTGACACACGACGACACCATCTGGGTAAATCATTTTTACCAGTTTTGGTGTGAGAATGTATCGTTTGCCCACGAAATCGCGACAGAACCCATCGCGTCTTTCTCTGATTGTTTCGCATCGACAGAAACATTTTTGTGTGATGATGTTTCCATTGATGTAAAACCAAATGTGATTTGAACCATGCTCTCTCCCCAAGTTTTCGCAATACCGAGATGTCGTTGACACGAGATAGGTGTTTTTATATTTAAAAACTTTTGTGACCTTTGCAGTTCCCTGTCCCTCCATGTTTTTTTGTATAAAAATTTCCAAGTGTGCCTGCGTTTCAATATCATTCAATTCATCTTTTGTTTGAATCTTTGAGAATGTCCCCTCTTTGATGGCTTTCGTGGGTGGTTCGACTTTCACCGATTCCTGAACGTCCGTGCGAATCGTCGCCATGTAGAGGAGCTCATTCGTCGGTTCCGGACTCGTCGGTGTTATTTTTTTACTTTCGTCATAAATAAACACTGGAAGATACATGCCTTGCGTGATTTTTCCAGTGTTGTCGCAGTGCGCGCACCCCTTCCCAACGCACTCTAAACACTTTGCCTTTTTGTGCGACCACGGGAGACGAAACCCACTCCCCCGCGAACCGCGCTCTAAATCTCCATACACGGAACAATCGATAACCTCGTTCCAATCCACGCCACCCTTTGCCGTGTACAGGACCACTAATATGTGTTCCCTGAGCGCGATGGCCGTCTCCTGATTCACGGGGAAATCGGGCCAATTCATGTGCACACCTGTTTTGTACCTCTCGCTGTCAACCTTTTTAGGTTCCGCGACGGACACGAGACATCGTTTCCCCCCATAACGACGCACTTTATCACATATAATTTTACAAATATCCTGAATATCCTCTACCGAGAGTGCTTCAGTGTCTTTGTAATCGATATCACAGAAGAAGTTGTACGTGGGCGTTTTCTGTTCAACGACGTACACTTTCTCTCCGCGAATACACGCCGCGATGTACGCGTCGTTGAATGACGACAATTTGTCGCTTGGCACGCTGAGACATCCCCCATCCATCAGCACATGCGACAAATGTCGTGAATTCATAAACCCTTCCCTGGTGCACCATTGACGGAACATTCTAGTTACAATCAAAGCGCGTGTCATCTCTAAACCAGTGGAGACAGGTCGTGTCCGAAGTATTTTCACTCTCCGCGAGTTCTTTTTTAATGGTGAGGAGTTCGTACACCGTTTTATCTTTAATTTTTTCTACTTCCATCTCGGCCTGGTGCGGGTAATAGCCCTTCTTGTTTACGTAAAGTTCTTGGATTTGCATTAAAATGTATGATTTAGATTTCATATCTACTTTATTGAAAACTTTTTTCTATGCAAAGAAGTCATGCAGCTGTAGAATTCTGGATTTTTAATAATATTTTGTTCGATGAGTGACCAATTTTTCTTTGCGTTGAATTCACTCAACGTGTCGAAGGTCATGTAATCATTTTCATCATAAGTTTTTTTGTATGGTTGTTTATTTATTTTTTTTAAATTTGTTTTTTGTTTTTCATCATAAAATTTTTTCACGAGTTGTTGTTGGTCGTTTTTCGTCCAGCTCACAAAAAAGATGAACACGTGATACACGAGTTCGACGTGTGGACTTTCTTTAACTGAAAAAACATAGTCAGTGTATTCACCTGATTTTAATGACACCGTCCCCCGTGTCTCCTCCTCGAGTTCCCTGAGAGCACAACGGAGGGGGTTAAATATTTCTTTACGTCTACACCCACCCGTGACGAAAATCCAATCTTTAAATCTCCTGTCTCTCACCGTGAGAAATTTCGGTTTCTCATCCACGAATGATACTGGTATGGCGATGGCCTTGTACTTTTTCATTGTTGCGCATTTGCAATCCTACTATTAGTAAATTTAATTATCTTCCACCTTTTCTTCGGCGATTTCTTCGACGATTTCCTCCTTCTCTTCAGGTTGCGTCGCGGGCGCCGTCGGTTGCGGCATCGCCTGGACGCGCACCGGCGTGGGTTGCATGCGTTTCATGACATTCATAGAGAAACCTTTAAGTCCTTCGACATCTTCCTTCGCAGTCTTGAGTTCTCTGAACATCACGATAAGACCGACGACACAGATGATGACGGCGACGAGTGTTAATGTTTGTCTATCAATGGGAATCATTGTATATGACTAATAAAAGTGTCTAATTTTTAAGTTCCCCGAATTGTAATTTTTGAAAATAAACCTGCTGACTTTCTCGGTCAGTGGGTCGCGCTGGGGATTCTACGATTTTCTCCAATGTGCGACTTTTGGGGTCATACGAGAGCACGAACACGATAGCAACGAGCATGATAGTATTCCAAAACATAGTCTACTATTAATTAGTTAGAATAAAGTAGGCCACCCATGCCGTTTTCGAGCTTCAAGATGTTGTAGTTCACGGCGTAGACGGTGTCGTCGGAAGTCTTGATGTCGTTGACGATTCGCGCCGAATCGATTCGGCTGAAGTTCAAGCTGCCAGTCGGTTGCGACTTGCACACGTCCAAGCAGAACGGGTACAAGAACAAACCCTTGTTGGTGTCGTTATCAGAGAACGACGTGTGGTAGTACGAGGTGACCGCGCCAAAGTTCGGGTGCGCAAACTTGAAGTCCGCGACGTCCGTGCCGTTGATTTGGAGCTTCAACTTGTTCGTGGCGTGCATGATGTTGAGGTCCGACGCCTTCGCCGCGACCAAGCACTTGACCGGGTGGTTGAAGTTCAACTCTTGCACCTTGGCCTTGGAAGCCAACGCCTTCTGGACTTGGTGAATGATGATTTCTTGCGGCTTCGACGCGAAGAACTCGCGCTCCTGGGTGTCGACGTACAAAAAGTTGCTGTAGCACTCCCACTTGTAGTTCTCCGCGGACGCACCCCACGTGATGCGCAACTCGACGTCGTGGTACGCCAAGGACACCAACGGAAGGGCGTTTTGCCAAGATTCGCAGAAGAAGAAACGGAGCGGGTAGAAACCAGCCGCGTTCGCACCCTCGTAGATACCACCGAGACGCGACTTGGACAGGTTTTGGGCGAGCACCTTCGGGGCGACGAAGGACGTGAACAGGGAGTCCTGGGTGTCGATGATTTGTCCACCAATCAAAAGTTGAACATCTTCGATGACGCTCGTCCAGTCCGTGATGTCACTATCAGCTTCCGTGCCGTCCGACTTGACGGGCATCAAATACATGTACGAAAGGAGATCCCCCTTTCTTTCCACGCGGACGGAAGACATGCCGCGGTTGCTGACATTCCCCTGGATAACTTGACGTTCCACGGATTGGGAAAAATTCGTGTGTCGCTTGTACGTGCTGCGGAAGAAACTAATTTCGGGAGAACCAACGAGATGGACATCTTGCTGGCCGATGGCCACGAGTTGGGCGATTCCACCAGACATCTTTTATAGTATTACATGAGAATTAATTTTTTAAGCTAGGACTTTAGCCACAATGATACGTGCACCCAACAAAAGCAGCCCTGTAAACTTCGTTGTGCCTGGTCGTGATGTTACCATCGGCATCGAGGTATCTGATGCGGTACGCGGGCTCGGTCTCACCCGTGGGCACGTCTTCCCATTGGAGCTGTCCGTGCTCGTCGAGGACGTTCACCCATTCCTCGCGCACTTCAGAGAGGTACCCCTCGGTTTCTGTTTTTGTTTCATTCACAACCTTTTGATAAATTGTTCGCGTGTGTTCCGTCGCCGTGGGGTCATCGACCTCGCGGGTGACTATGGTGTAATAGCCGTGGACGTACGTGTTCTGCTCACCCTCCTCAAGAGTGCTCCACACCTCTGGGGTCATTGAAATCACCTGCGTGTAGGTGTACGTGTTCGAGGCGGTGTTGCTATAGTTGCCCTTCTCCTCGTCCGGGAGCGCGCTGTACACTTCATCAGAGACGACGTGCTCTTGAATTTTGTTGTACAACTCGAGGTCGTGCGCTGGTGGAATGAACACGTTGGATTGTTCATCCACGTACCCGTACACCTGGACATGTTCATCGATGGTGTAGTACGTCTCCTCTTCACTGCTTCGCTGTTCTGTGGTGAGATTCGACCAGGTGGCGAGGTCAACAACCTCCAGCTGATACCAATAGGTGACATTCGCCTTTTCACGAAGGATGCGTTGCACTGGGATGTCCAAAGGTTCGAAATCACAATCCATCGTGATTTTGGCAACCGTGTAGTTGTGAAGGATGTCGTCGTCTTGCTTCATCCCGTAGCCCGCGACGTTCGAGGTCGTGATGTAGTCGCCAGACTCGAGGGGACCGTTGATGTTGGTGACCCACATCGCACCTTCACCGAGGGAGTTGATATAGACGCGCGTGTCGCCGAGTTGTTTTTCGACCACGGTCACCAATGAACCTTGTGAGTACTCACGTTTTTCTGGGTCTTCGGAACCGGATACGACGCCGAAACACGCCTTATCCTTCTCGATGGTCGATAGACTGACGAGTGGCAGCGATTGACTGATTTGAATGGCATTTGAGCCTGTGGTGACATTTTTGTCGATATCGAAATACTTGTTTTTGTTCGCGGAGACGATCAGACCTTCGAGGTCTTTATACTTTGAGTATGGAACACCGTCGACGAACGACCTGTGTTGACCGGTGAAATCGATGGCGCTAATACTTGTAGTGCGGTCGAAATAACCTATATTTGAACCATTATAGTCAACTAGTAGGTTCGGATCAGATGAACTTTTACAATATATATCCCAGTAGTTTGTTTGTGAAGGTTGTATAAAACGCAGTGCTTTCGTTGTCTGTCTTAAAGTTAAGAGAACACCCGTACCCGGACTCGTCGTCCCGATGCCGACGTTGCCATCACGGGCAATGACCATTCTATCCGTCATAGTTGAACCACCAGCCGCAGTTGTTTTGAATAAAAGCCCCCCTCCATAACTTCCATTCGTTCCCCCAAGTCTGGCTCCAAAAATACCCCCTGTTGCTATTAAAGACGAATCGTTGGCGTACCATCGTTGGGCAAACGTTATACCACCACCAGTTCCACCATACCCGCTCGCACTATCACATTTCACTACAATTTGGCTAGTTAAGCTTGTAGTACTACTGGCGTCGAGGGAATCTGAGACAACTTCCAATTTAGCACCCGGACTCGCCGTCCCGATACCAACACCCCCCCCGAACAGCGCCGACCCCCGCACATCCAATTGCGCTCGGGGCACCGTCCCACCCAAGCACACCGCCGTGTCCGTCACGTTGAGGGACTTCCCAGTGCGTCCGAGGGCGTACTCTTGGGCGACCTCCTCCGCGGTGAGGGCGACGTCGTAGAGTTTTGGTTTTGCTATTTTACCGTTATACCATTGTGTACCTTCATTTCTACCTATTCTTAATTGTGGACTCGTCGGTAAATTAAGTGCAATTGGGGTATTACTCGAAGTTGGAACTTTATAAACACCGTCTATATAGAGTTTATAAGAAGAAAGATAACTTCCTCCATCATATGTGACGGTTACGTGGTACCATCTGTTCTTATAGATTGTTTCATCGTAAGAGTGCACGAAACCATCCACATTTATACGCCATCCGCTTGTATAAAGCCACATACTAAGATATTCACCAGTCCCACCACTCTGATTATACCCAACTGTGAAAGGACTTCGAGGTGTTCCATCGACACCATTTATCCAATATGAGTGTGTCTGAGCTTGTGCTCCACTAAACGTACTTGGGAGATTTCCTCTAATATAATTCGAACTACTTGATGGAAATCCTTGAAATGCTCTCTCCGTGGAGGAGTACACCGCACCCCCATTGAGGGTCCCATTGAGACCATTCCCAGAGATGTCCACCACCGTCGTCCCCGACACCACCGAATCCACCGTGGTGTCGTAGTGGACCACGAGAGACTCCGCTCGAGGGGTCTCAGCCCCAGCGCCGTGCCCAGAGAGACGTGGCGCCGTGAGGGCCTTACCTAGGGTCAGGTGGCCATCCTCGAGGGACGAGGGCGCGGGGGTGCCGAAGAGGCGGAGTTCAGAAAGAGTCGCGTAAGAGCCAATGGCTTGTGTCACTACTAATGCATAATATCTATAATGATTCGTATTTTGAACGTCAAATGTATATCCGTTAGCGGTCCACGATGTCAAATCACTTTTTTGTGTCAATATATCCCAAGTACTACCATCATTATTAGCCATTAAAGTGAATGCTCTTATCACGTTTATTGCACCACTATTGTTGATTCTTGGTTTCAAATACATTTTTGTGACATTTATCTTATAAGGATTCTCAAGAATGATATAATCACCATACAAACCATTTAGTGAATTTGTTCCAGTGTATGTATTACTCGTTCCCATGTAAAAACCGGTAGAAACACTTTCTGCGCTGTTCCTTTCTGAGTGCCAAATGTCATTATTCAAGTAGTCTGTACTACGATCGAATACCTTCCATGTGGGTAAAGCGTAAACACCCGAACTTAGAAGAATGGTGGGGTTTGTCCTAAAAACCCCGTGCCCCTCAATATAGGTCTCGTACCCAGTCATCGCTTTGGGTGGATATTCCTGGAGACCATCCGCCCCCGCGACCTCGAGGCGCGCCGTCGGTTGGGCCACACCCACCCCCAAGTTGCCCTTGTGGAGGGCCACGAGATTTGTGCGGTGCCCAAAGCGTTCCGCATCGTAGTCGTAGAGTTCCCGAACCTGGTCGGCGTTTAGGGCCTTTGTGAAAAGGCGGAAGTTGGCGATGGAACCGTTGAATGGAGCGGAATACGCAGAAGACGCAAAGTGGCGTCCTACGTATAGATTTGTATTCGGTAGTAGATCGAGTTGAGTAAGAGTATTCGTATTAAATAAAACTTCGGTACCGTCGATGAATAAACGTACATCGGTTGTTCCGTCTGAGATTATTGTGAAATGATGCCAATCATAAATGTATGTTGAGCGGATGTTGTTCAAAAGTCGTGTACCAGCTGAACCCCATCTTGTATATGCGAGGTCTCCTGATTCGGTGAAATGTAATCCAGACGTTTTTGCATTGGCATCATCGCCTATAGCGAATATATACCCAGCATTTGGTGACATTAGCTTTGCCCATACAGACACTGAGTGAACCCAATCCCCCGCGGGATTTGTAAGCGTCCCACTAATATAATCATCCACCCCATCAAACGTGAACGCATTGTCCACAGCATCGTAGCCGACACCATTGAGCGTCCCCGTCACCCCCGACCCACTCAAGTCATAGACGTTGGAGGAGTCCGCAAAGCTGTACGAGTTGGGGTCCCGAGCCTCGTAGTACACGGCGAGCTGTTGCGTCCCGGGCTTGTTGGGGACGGACCGGTGGACCACGTCCACGCTCTCGTCGCCTTCTTCGTGGCCGTAAAGGTATAACTGACCAATTGCTGTAAAATTTCGGTCATCCGCGTTACTTCCACCAACGGCATTCGTTCTAGTTATCACGATAGCATACTTATTATATAGTACACCCGAATCGACAGATATTCTATCATAAGTAAACGCTGTTCCAGTGTGTTTATGGTCAGTAACCGTTTTTAACAGTACCCAGACACCACCATTATAACCCCAAATCCCGAAATCACGGGGATACACCTGAAGTGCGATGTTATTGAGATTTGTTCGTGAAGCGTGCTGTAATCGAGGTCTCATGTCGATGTGTGCTAATTTTATGGAATTGGGTAGTTCTAAAGATATCCATGCACCGATCGGTGTGTTTGACGCAAGTCTCAAAGTTCCCGCATTTTGGACACCCGTAAGTACACTCCCAACGACACCGTTATACGCGTCAGCGGCCTCTTTAGCATATGTAGTGTTTGGGCTATCAATCCACGCACCCAAAGAAGCTTCGGCATTACTACCGGTGAATTCTTCTCCAAACAAAGTCCATGCACTAAAAGTACTATCATATCGTCCACTATATTGAACTGTGTAACCTTTGTATCCAGCTACGTTTTCTGCATTAGCTGTCAAATCCACCTCCGGATACTTGGTCAACGGTCGGTCGTGCTTGGGGAACTCCGTGACGACATCCGACCCCGCGAACACTTGGGACCCCTTGGCGAGGCCGAGACCCCCATCGACCGTCAACTTGGCCGTCGT
>Ga0222713_10003419_pt1 | contig 16480 bp, 24 predicted proteins | sample C33_649DmetaG_FD_165061 | JGI IMG/M metagenome (GOLD analysis project Ga0222713, IMG submission 165061) | Estuarine water microbial communities from San Francisco Bay, California, United States - C33_649D | ecosystem: Environmental > Aquatic > Marine > Unclassified | place: USA: California...
TGGCAGCAACTCCAGATGTTTGGTGAGGATATGAAGAATCGTTTGGTAGAATTGAAGACGGCAAATAATACCCCAGAGTTGGCGAAAGACTTATTCCTTTCCTCCAAGGAGAAGATCAATGACCAAAATGTGCCTAGCATTGATCGTGCTGTGGCTTTCTATGTTGTCAATAAGTGTAGTTTTAGTGGGCTCACAGAGAGTTCATCATTTTCACAACAGGCAAGCGTCTCCAACTTCAGTATGCGAGGGATTGAAAAGTTGCCTGCGTATTCTAAGATAATCGAACACTGGCGTATAACTAACTATTCATACGACTATTTGTTGGATGAAGCACCCAATACTTTTTTGTACCTTGATCCTCCTTATGATATTAAGGATAATCTCTATGGGCACAAGGGATCAATGCACAAAAGATTTGATCACGATCGGTTTGCTTCTGACTGTGATAACTGCACTATGCCTCAGTTGATTAGTTACAACTCAGACCAACTAGTCAAAGATCGTTTTACTAACTGGAATGCTGCCGAGTTTGACCTTACTTATACGATGAGGTCTGTTGGCGAATATATGCGAGAGCAAAAATCTAGAAAAGAACTGCTGCTATTTAATTATGGAATTGAAGGACTGGTTAAACTCGATCAATCAGACGAAACAGAATCTGATTGACGAAGACCCTTCTCTTGAAAAAGAATATCCTCCTTATATTATCAATCGTTGTTTCTCTGGGCACTTAGACTCAGTGATGTTTGCAAATGAAATGAATCAGTATCATTTCCTTGCTAAAAAACTACAATATGATTTTCTTCTAAATAGTCTGAGGAAAAAGAAGAGATTTTCTCCCTGGCTCCGCAAAGATACAATCAAAGATCTTGATTATGTTAAACGTTACTATGGTTATAGTAATGAGAAGGCAAAGCAAGCTTTGAGGATTCTTACAGAAGAACAACTTAATTTTATTAAATCGAAATTTGAAACTGGAGGAAAGAAATGAGTGTCGTTCAAGAACCTGAAGTGAAGTGGACGCCCGATCAAATGGTTGAAGTGGTTCTTAACGAACCTGATGACTTTTTGAAAGTGCGTGAAACTTTGACTCGTATTGGAGTCGCATCACGAAAGGAAAAGAAAATCTATCAGTCTTGTCACATTCTGCACAAGCAAGGTAGATATTACTTAGTTCATTTTAAGGAGTTGTTTGCCCTTGACGGCAAGCACGCAAACCTGACCGTTAATGACGTTCAGCGTCGCAATCGCATCGCCCAACTTCTTGCTGATTGGGGACTCATCACTATTGTTGATGTAACCAAGATCCAAGATATTGCTCCACTCAACCAAATCAAAGTCCTTGCTTATAAGGACAAAGGTGACTGGATTCTTGAAACCAAGTACAATATTGGTTCCAAGAAGAAACGTGTAGAAGAAACCGAATGATTTTGTAGGGAGTTCAACACTCCCTTTTTTTATACTTCTTGTATAATTAGTAGTGGATGCCGAAAGGGTCCACAAAACACAAACTCGCTTATTTAAGGAGCTACCATAATGAACAACCTTACAAGGTATACTGCTGCGGATCTTCCTGCCTTAATGGAAAGAATCACACGCAATAGTATTGGAATGGACGAATATTTTGATCGTCTTTTCAATCTTCACGAAACTACATCAAACTACCCACCTTATAACCTTGTGCAGGTAAATAATGTGGAGTCTCATCTAGAGATTGCATTAGCAGGTTTTAAGAAAGGAGAGGTCAATGTTTTCACAGAGTATGGAAAACTTTTTGTCGAAGGGCAAAAAGCAGATGCCGAAGCAGACAGGACGTTTATCCACAAGGGAGTGGCTAGCAGAAGTTTTAAACGAGCGTGGACTTTATCCGACGACACAGAAGTCAGGGAAGTCACATTTGAAGACGGACTTCTACGGATCGTACTTGGGAAAGTAGTTCCAGAGCATCATGCCCGTAAAGATTATCTCTAAATATTAGGTATCGTCGGCGCTGGGGAGCAACTGGCAAAATCCAGTTGACTTCCCCATTTTTTTGCCCTATAATGACTGAAGGGATAATCAGAAAATGTCTATCAAACTCACTTTGTTAAAGTCTGGGGAAACTCTTATTTCTGATATAAGAGAACTAGTTTCCCAAGACTCTGAAACTGGTAAAAAAGAAGCAGTGGCTTATTTGCTCAATAAACCCCATAGAGTCGCAGTCAGGACCGAAGTTTTACTGACTGAAGATGTTGTTGATGATTCTAAGAGAGAAGTTCAAGTAAGTTTATCGCCCTGGATTGTTTTATCTGCTGACGAAGATATTACTATTCCTACAGATTGGATTGTTACAGTTGTAGATCCACTTCAATCTGTTAAAAAAATGTATGAGGAAAAAACCAATGGATAAAGTAGTTAAGTGTGTTCTTCTTGATGTTGATAATGTTTTAATTACTGAAATTATTGAGGTAATTGCTGATATTGGAGAACCAAATTGTAAATTGGTAAATCCATATCAATTCTTTAGTATAGATGACATGAAACCTTGGCCATCTGTATCAAGTCAAAAAGAACTGATGATAAGTTCTGATAAAATACTGACTATTGCTGATCCAACTCCTGAAGTTATTGAAAAGTATCTGGAACTAACTGCCTGATGAGATTTTATACAAACGTCCAAATGGTCGGGGATCACTTCTTGGTCCGTGGTTATGAAAATGGAAAACATTTCATGACCCGTGAGAAGTTTAACCCGACTCTTTTTGTTCCTTCTAATAAGAAAACCAAATATCAAACCCTTGAGGGTGAATATGTTGAATCAGTTCAACCTGGTTCTGTCCGTGACTGCCGTGAGTTTATTAAGAAGTATGAGGGCGTAGATAACTTTAAAATCTATGGAAATACTGGATACATCTATCAGTATATTTCTGAGATGTATCCTGAGGAAGAAATTAAGTTTGATACTAACAAGATTAAAATCTCTACTATTGATATTGAGGTTGCATCAGAGAATGGATTCCCTGACGTAGAGTCTGCCGCTGAGGAAGTTCTATTGATTACTGTTCAAGACTATGCAACCAAACAAATTCGCACCTGGGGTAAAGGACCATTCAAGAATACTCAGCAGAATGTTATCTACAAAGGTTTCAGAACTGAGTATGAGTTGTTGGATGACTTTATTAACTGGTGGATGATTGAAGACAACACTCCAGAAGTTGTAACTGGATGGAATAGTGAACTGTACGATATGCCGTATCTTGTTCGTCGTATTGATAGAATTCTTGGTGAAAAGTTGATGAAACGCCTCTCACCTTGGGGTCTTGTAACTGAGCGTGAAGTTTTTATCGCAGGTAGAAAACAGATTGCTTATGATGTTGGTGGTATCACACAACTTGATTATCTTAATCTTTATAAGAAGTTTACTTATAAAGCACAGGAATCTTATCGCCTTGACTATATCGCAAGTGTAGAGCTGGGTCAGAAAAAACTAGACCACTCCGAGTTTGATACTTTTAAAGACTTCTACACAAAAGGTTGGCAGAAGTTTGTAGAGTACAACATTATTGACGTGGAACTTGTTGACCGCTTGGAAGACAAGATGAAACTGATTGAACTTGCTGTCACTATGGCATACGATGCCAAGGCAAACTATGCTGATGTATCCTCACAAGTTCGTATGTGGGATACTATTATTTACAACTATCTGAAGAAAAGGAATATCGTCATTCCCCCAAAAGAACGTTCTGATAAGGACTCTAAGTATGCAGGTGCCTATGTTAAAGAACCGATTCCAGGGAAGTATGACTGGGTTGTGAGTTTTGACTTGAACTCCCTATATCCTCACCTCATTATGCAGTACAATATTTCACCAGAGACTCTTCTGGAGGAAAGACATCCAACTGCAACGGTAGATAAAATTCTCAACGAAGAAATCAACTTTGAGATGCACAAAGACTATGCGGTCTGTGCTAATGGTGCAATGTACCGTAAGGACGTTCGTGGTTTTCTTCCAGAACTGATGGAGAAGATCTATAAGGATCGCACTATCTACAAAAAGAAAATGCTTGCTGCAAAGCAAGAGTATGAAAAGAAAAAGACCAAAGAACTGGAAAAAGAGATTGCTCGGTGTAACAACATCCAGATGGCACGTAAGATTCAACTTAACAGTGCTTATGGTGCTATTGGCAACCAGTATTTCAGGTATTATAAGCTTGCCAATGCGGAAGCGATTACACTCTCAGGTCAGGTATCAATCCGCTGGATTGAAAATAAAATGAATGCCTATCTGAACAAACTACTTAAGACAGAAGAAGTTGATTATGTTATTGCTTCAGATACTGATTCTATATACCTTAATATGGGTCCTCTCGTTGATACTATATTCAAAGGAAGAGAGAAAACTACTCAAGGCGTTGTTTCGTTCCTTGATAAGGTCTGTCAAGTGGAACTTGAAAAGTATATTGAAAGTTGCTACCAAGAACTGGCGACGTATGTGAATGCTTATGACCAGAAGATGCAGATGAAGCGTGAGAATATCGCTGAGCGTGGTATCTGGACTGCCAAGAAGCGTTACATTCTCAACGTGTGGAACAGTGAAGGTGTTCAGTACAATGAACCTAAACTGAAGATGATGGGTATTGAGGCAGTTAAGTCTTCTACTCCTGCTCCTTGTCGCCAAATGATTAAGGATGGTTTGAAGTTGATGATGAGTGGTACTGAAGATGATGTTATCAACTTTATCGACGAGTGTAGAAAAAAGTTTCGCTCACTACCACCAGAAGAGATTGCATTCCCAAGAACTGCATCTGATGTCCGCAAATATCACTCCTCTTCAGACATTTATGCTCCAAAAACACCCATTCATATTCGAGGAGCACTACTCTTCAATCATTATGTGAAGGAGAATAAACTAACCAATAAATATTCACTTATTAGTAACGGGGAAAAAATTAAGTTCCTCTATCTGAAAAAACCAAATATCATTCAGGAGAATATTATCTCCTTCATTCAAGATTTTCCCAGAGAACTTAATCTTGACAAATATATCGACTATGACCTACAATTTGAAAAGAGTTTTGTAGAACCCCTCAAGTCTATTCTTGATGCTATTGGGTGGTCTGTCGAAAAAACTGTAAACCTTGAATTATTTTTTGCCTAATGGATTTGCCTATTGACGATAAAGAACTTGCAACGATTGTGAGTGCCATGCATCTTGGTGGTGATACTGCATTGTATCAAAAACTTAAACTTGTGAAGGAACTTCGTGAGCAGAATCTTCCTTACAAAAAAATTCTTCGTGAACAATATGGGATGGTAGCGTGATGATTAAACTGAATTATTACATCAAAGAGTTTCCAAATACAACACTCTTTAAGTTTTTTAGAACTGAAGAGGCAGTAGAGATGTTTAAATCTCAACATCCAGATTATGTTTTTATTGGAGATAATTGATGGACTTTCTTAAAGAAATTGTAAAAGAAGTTGGCGGCGAGTATACCAAACTTGCTTCTGACATTGACGAAACAGAAACTTATGTTGACACAGGTTCGTACATTTTTAACGCACTGGTTTCAGGTAGCATATTTGGTGGTGTATCTGGGAATAAGATTACTGCTATTGCTGGAGAGTCTTCTACTGGAAAGACTTTCTTCTCTCTCGCTGTCGTTAAGAATTTTCTTGATACCAACCCTGATGGTTATTGCCTCTATTTCGATACTGAAGCTGCTGTTAATAAATCACTCTTAGAAAGTCGTGGGATTGATTTGAGTCGTTTGGTTGTTGTAAATGTTGTTACCATCGAAGAGTTTCGTGGTAAGGCACTCAAGGCAGTTGATATTTACTTAAAAAAACCTGTAGAAGAACGCAAACCTTGTATGTTTGTGTTAGACTCTTTGGGGATGCTTTCCACTGAGAAAGAGATTACTGACGCACTGAACGACAAACAAGTTCGTGATATGACTAAATCGCAACTTGTAAAAGGTGCCTTCCGTATGCTCACTCTTAAGTTGGGTCAGGCAAACATTCCGATGATCGTTACCAACCATACCTATGATGTTATCGGTGCTTATGTTCCTACAAAAGAAATGGGTGGTGGTTCTGGTCTTAAGTATGCTGCTTCTACAATCATCTATCTCTCAAAGAAAAAAGAGAAAGATGGAACTGAAGTCATCGGAAACATTATCAAGGCTAAGACTGCTAAATCGCGTTTAAGTAAGGAGAACCAAGAAGTCAATGTCCGTCTATTTTATGATGAGCGTGGTCTTGATCGCTATTATGGTCTTCTGGAACTCGGGGAACTCGCTGGACTCTGGAAGAATACTGCGGGGCGTTATGAGATCAATGGTAAGAAGATTTACGCAAAGGAAATCTTGAAGAACCCAGATCAGTATTTTACCGAAGAAGTAATGCAGCAACTTGATGCTGCCGCGAAACAAGAATTCTCTTATGGAACGAATTGAGACCACAATTCTCAGAAACCTTGTCTACAATGAAGAATATTCAAGAAAGGTAATTCCTTTTATTCAACCTGATTATTTTGATCAACGGACAGAGAAAGTTATCTTTCAAGAAATTGTCCATTTTATTGTGAAGTATGGTTCGGCAATCACTACCGAAGCACTCAAGATTGAGTTGGAGAATCGTACTGACCTAACCGAAACTGAGGTTAAGGAAGTTCGTGAAATCAGTGATGGTTTTCATGATGCTGTAGTGGATAAGCAGTGGTTGCTCGATACCACCGAAAAGTGGTGCCGTGATCGTGCTATCTACTTGGCACTTATGGAATCCATCAATATTGCTGATGGCAATAATGAGAAGAAGAATCGTGATGCGATTCCTTCTATTCTTTCTGATGCTCTGGCAGTATCTTTTGACAACCATATCGGTCACGATTACTTAAGCGATTATGAAGCACGTTATGAGTCCTATCACAGAAAAGAGGATCGTATCCCGTTTGATCTTGAATACTTTAACAAGATTACGAAAGGTGGTCTTCCTAATAAGACTCTTAACATCGCTCTTGCTGGGACAGGTGTTGGTAAGTCTCTTTTCATGTGTCACATGGCTAGCGCCTGTCTGCTTAACGGACATAACGTACTTTACGTTACAATGGAGATGGCAGAGGAGAAAATTGCTGAACGTATTGACGCAAACCTTCTCAACGTCAACATCCAAGATATAACAGATCTTCCTAAAACAACCTTTGAGAATAAGGTCACTAAACTTGCCAAGAAGACTCAGGGTTCTCTTATAATTAAAGAGTATCCCACTGCTTCAGCGCATAGTGGACACTTTAAGGCACTTCTTAATGAACTGGCACTTAAGAAGTCATTTAGACCTGATATTATTTTCATTGATTACCTTAATATATGTGCTTCCAGCAGGTATAAGTCGAACCTTTCTGTCAATTCATATAGCTATATCAAAGCGATTGCTGAAGAACTTAGGGGTCTTGCCGTCGAGGCAAATGTCCCTATCGTATCAGCCACCCAAACTACTCGCTCTGGTTATGGTAGCTCTGATGTTGAACTCACTGATACTAGTGAGTCCTTTGGTCTTCCTGCTACTGCTGATCTTATGTTTGCCCTTATTTCTACTGAAGAACTCGAAGGGTTGGGACAACTTATGGTGAAACAGTTGAAGAACCGATATAATGACCCCACTATCTACAAGCGTTTTATTGTGGGTATTGACAGGGCAAAGATGAGACTGTATGATTGTGAACAGTCTGCCCAGAAGGACATTCTTGACTCTGGGCAGGATGACGAGTATAATGATTACGAAGACAAGAAACCTAAAAAGTCGTTTGAAGGATTTAAATTTTAATGGAAACTGCAAAACACGTTGATTTTGATAAGTACGCAGAGTTTGTCGATGCTGTAACTTCTGATGCATCGAAGGACTTTCTTGCTCTCTCCGATCGTCTGGTTGCACTGGATGAGAAAGGTGCAAATATTGAGCGTCTTCTGACTGCTTCTGTTGGTATTAATGCAGAAGGTGGTGAGTTTATGGAAATCGTCAAGAAGATGGTGTTTCAGGGCAAACCTTATAATGAAGACAACCGTGAGCACCTGATTATCGAGTTGGGTGATATTATGTGGTATGTTGCTCAAGCTTGTATGGCACTTGGTGTTTCTCTTGATGATGTTGTCGCCAAGAATGTGCAGAAACTTCTCAAGCGTTATCCTGAAGGTGCTTTCGACTCATACTTTTCGGAAAATAGAGCACCCGACGATAGGTGATTACTTATAAATAATAATAGTCTTTGATGTCTATTATGTCTGTTGTATATTTTTGGTTAAGGGAAAATCAAACTCCATACTATGTCGGATATGGTTCTTATAAAACAAGAGCATATGCAGCACATCCAAGAAGAAACGGAAATTTTGTTCCTAAACCAAAAGATACAAAAAATATTCACTTTAAATATTATCAAACAAAGTGGAGAGGATTAATTAGAGAATGGGAATTTATTAACTTTTTGAAACCTATGCTATGTAACATAGCATCAGGTGCTAATACTGGAAATTCTATGCCTGGTAGTTTAAATCCTTTTTATGGTAAAAAACATTCTCCAGAATTAATTGAACAAATACGTTCAAAGAATAAGGGAAGAAAAATGGATGAAAACTTTAAGCAAAAACGAAAAGAATATATGCTTGGAGAAAATAATCCAACAAGAGGTAAAAAAAGAACAGAAGAAGAAAAAAAGTTAATGAGTCAAAATAGAAAAGGTAAAGGGAAACAACCAAAAAGTGAAGAAACCAAACAAAAAATGAGAGAAGCAAGACAAAAGTATTGGGAGTCTAGGAGAACGCAGAATGACTAAAAAGAATACAATATCAATTAAACTCTCTGTCTATCAGGCAGCAGTAGTTCGTCAAGTGCTATTTGAGGCACAAAAAGGATATTCTTATGAGCATGTTCCTCAAAGAATTTCTGAGATGCGTGCAGTCATTACCGACCTTGACGAATCTATCGGTGATGCTGTAGAATAAGCATAACGACCCGAAAGGGTCACGTGGGGAATTAGCTCAGTTGGTAGAGCGCCTGCTTTGCAAGCAGGATGTCAGCGGTTCGAGTCCGCTATTCTCCATTCGCTATTTGCGAATAGCGAATATTGCTCAAGTGGCGGAATTGGTAGACGCGCTGGGTTTAGGTTCCAGTAGATTTATCTGTGGAGGTTCAAGTCCTCTCTTGAGCACTAAATATCAATAAAAGCTAATGGCTGGAGAACAGGGGTTTCTTTACGAAGGAAGAATCCATAATAAACTAAAAATGGGTGGAATAGTTCCAAGGAACTTTCAACCTGCTGGATCTGATCCTAATGCTCCTGACGCAAAATTTATCTATAATGGTGTAGAGCATAAACTTGAAGTCAAACTTGATCTTAAAGCAGACTATGGTCAAGGAAGCTTTGAATATTCAAATGGCAAATGGATTTTAGGTGGAGCAAAGACACCAGCAGCAGACGAACTTCGCCAACTTATGAGAGCAGTTGGTATTGAAGCATTTGCAAATAAAGAGTGGGGACCAAAGGGACCTCCAAATAAAGGTACGATTGATAATAAAGATTTTACGCAAGAAATGGTTGCTTCTGATTATAGAAGATTTACTGATAGATTTTTAACAATACCATCGAGTGCTCTTTGGTCTTACTATGGAGCAAAACAAACATATTATATTCAGATTGGTGGGTATGGCATGTATTATATGGCAGCAAATCCTGCAAAATTACCAATACCACAATTTAATCCAGGACTTCGCATTCGTATTCGTTTAAAGAGAGGTGGTAGTTCTCCAATATACAATTACCGTTTTACTACAGCACTTCAAATCACTTCAAAACCACCAAGATCAAAGTATGATATTGACAAGGGTATTGGATTTCTTCTAGGACAATGAACGACTATCTAAACAAACTGATTTCTGATTTTAAAGGTAAAGACTTTAAAGATTTTGCTGGATATGTTTATCAGACATTGCAAAAAGAAATTGATGTGAGCAAAGGAAAACAGAAAGATAAATATAATCAGGTAAGAAAACGTATCTTAAGTTATATTATTTCAAACGAAAGAACGATAACTTCGGAACTCCGTAAAAAGAAATCTATTAAATGATGAAAAGTTTTTTCCAATTTTTATCAGAGAGTGCCTCTCAACAGGCAGCAAGAATGGGTCTTGCTGGAGACGGTCATGGTGGTTGGTATGATAGAATGACCGGTGAGTTTGTTGCTAAAACTGAAAAAGGAAGACTCAAGTTTTACAATAAGCGTCAGAAAGTTGGTGGTAAAGATCCAGATCAGACAGAGACTGAAAAGAATTATTCGGATCCAAACTTTGTAGATCCAGCACTTCAACAACAAGCAGCAATGCAACAACCAGTTACTGAACCAGTTGCTGCTCCTCCGGAAAACTTTTTACCTGTACAAAAGACAAAAGGAACACTTACTGTTGCCTTCGGTAGATTTAATCCGCCACACCTGGGTCACTTGCAGTTAATGGATACTGCTGCTGCATCTGCAGAAGCAGAAGGTAGTGATTATATGATAGTTCCTTCACGTAGTCAGGATCCTAAGAAAAATCCATTAGATCCTGATAGTAAAGTTGCTATTATGCGTCAAATGTTCCCACAACATAGTGAGAGAATTACAAATGATGTAAGTACTAAAACTATCTTTGACGTTTTGAAAAAAGCACATAATGATGGATATACCAACGTAAGAATCGTTGGTGGTGCCGATAGAGTTAAAGAGTTTGATAAACTTGCTAATAATTACAACGGTAACCTCTATGCTTTTGATAATATTGAGGTAGTATCTGCCGGAGATCGTGATCCAGATTCTGATGGAGTTGAAGGTCTATCTGCTTCAAGAATGAGACTTGCTGCAGCGGAAGGTGACTTTAAGACATTCCGTCTGGGCATGCCTCCAGAAATGAGACCGAAAGATGCTAAAGCAGTATTTGATACTGTTCGTGCTTCGATGGGTATTCAAGATGAAGTAGTTGAAGTATGGAAAATTGCACCAAAGTTTGATGCTCAAACTCTTCGTGAAAACTATATTAGTGAGGCTATTTTTAGAATAGGACAACTTGTAGAAAATCTAAACACAGGTCTTATTGGTCGTATTATTCGTAGAGGTGCTAATCACTTGATTTGTGTAACTGAAGATAATATTATGTTCAAGTCTTGGATTAAAGATGTTACAGAAGCAAAAGTAACCAATAAGAGTGGTGTTTGTGCCGATAATAGATTGGTTGGTACTGATAGATATAGAAAATATGTTGAATCAATGGTTCCTGGAAGTAGTTACGGAATCCAATTCATAAATAAGTATAGGAAAAAGTAAGTAATTCAACATCTCCAAAATGAGCAACCATATTTTTGAAGAACTTCCAGCGAGAAAGCACGCCCCTGCCGCACCCGCCGCTGCTCCTGCTAAAGGTGCTAAAGGAAAGACTGAAGAAGGATCTGAGAAGAGAATTCGTCAGGCAGTTTATGATATTCGTTATCGTGCTAGAAGAGAAGATATTGATTTAAAACAGGCATTCTCTCAGTATATGTCTAACAGTTCTTTGAATCCCGCTGAAAGAACTGCAGTTAAGGCAAAACTCTTTGGAAAAGAGGGTGGTGGAGTTAAAGAGCAATATGGATTTGAAAGTATTGATTGGGCATCTGATAATATTGCTGGCGCAATGTTTAAAGTTTTCTATGAAGGTATAGAAAAGAAAGAAGGTATTGAACTTTCTTATGAGAAACAACTTGCTGAAGAGAAAGAAACAAAGTATAAGGTAAGAGTTACTGATACTAAGAACAATCGCTCTTATGTAAGATATGCAACTCGTGAAAAGATCACTCAACTGAGAGCAAGAGGTCTTAAAGTTGAAATGACAGAGCATGGTGAGCCTTATGAAGGTGAGAGAAAGCGTGGAGAAAGAACTGCACGTGCTTTAGGTGGTGGTAGAAAAGAAGTACCTAATAACAAGAGTGGTCTTGATAAACCAGTACATCCATCTAAGAGAGATGGTGATGTAAATGATGATGGTAAGAAGGATAAGACCGATTCTTACATCTATAATCGCCGTGATGCAATCAATGCAGCGATTGCTAAAAAGAAAGGTATGAAAGAAGAGTTCCTTGCAGATGGAACAACTTCTACTGAGGGGCAGAATTCCAAAAAGATTGATATAATGCCTAAGGAGCAAGTCAATAAAGTTAAAGTATTTCCATCAGATGGCGCTGATCCACAATCTAATGGTGGAGTAATTAGTGCTGGTACTGAACTTAATGGTGAATTGATTGTAGAAAAGGCAAAGAGTAAAGCACAACAACGCTTTATGGGAATGGTTTATGCTGTTAAGAAGGGTGAAATGGAAGCACCTTCAGCAGAAGTTGCTCAAGCAGCATCTGGTATGAGCAAGAAGGAAGCGAAAAAGTTTGCTAAAACCAAGCATAAAGGTCTTCCTGAAAAAAAGGAAATGAAGGAAGAGATGGAGGCAACCTGTCCTAAGTGTGGTAAGTGCCCTTGCGAATGTGATAATAGAGATTCTAAAACATATCGTGATCTTCTCAAGAATAAGATAAGATCAATGGGAATTAAGAATCCTATTATGCTTGATGCTCCAGAAGGAGAAGAAGTTATGAAGATTATGTCCTCTTCAAGTGCTAAAATGGCAAAGGAAGGCAGAGAGTTTGATGAACCAGGTGAAAGGGGTCCAGAAGTTGAAAGACACAATGCTGCTCTAAGAAAAGGTAAGAAAGAAACTGTAGAGCAAAGAATGAACAGGAAGGCTGCAGAACAGAGAGCAAGTGGTAAAGCAGGTTACGGAAGAAGAAGATACTGATAAATAGCCCAGGATACTCTCACACGGAGGACATCATGGGCGCAGTAGTTGGGATTGTAAAACCAATCGTACTTCAACTTGCTTCACATCCAGCAGTTAAAAACCTTGTTATTGAACTCCTTGAAAAGTATGTAAAATCCACCGACAATAGCATCGACGATATGGTCCTTGCTACTGTTAAGGAACTTCTCTTCAAGCCACAAGCTGAAGGATGATTACCTGCTTTGTAACTAACTGGGGAGTAACCATTGCTTTAGGTCTATTGCTAACTGCCTCTGAGTGGTTAGCAAAAACAAAAAGATTTGAAGAGAATGGGTTACTTGACCTTCTAACACACTTTCTAAAAGTTGTTTTGCGTAAGGAGACCAAAAAGTAAAGGTCTCCTTTTTTTATAAATATCAATATAAGAATTTTATAGGGTAAGGAAACATGTCTCTTTGGGGCAATAAAGATTCGGTTTATTCTGCCGGAACTGTCAATGTTAATCTTGGAACCAATACAATCACTGGTACGACTGGCGTAGTTACATTCACTTCTGCTGTTTCCGCTGGTGATGTGATCACTGTTGGTGCAGGTGCAACTTACGGATATGCAGTTATCATTGGAGTTACATCAACTACATTATCCATTGCTTCTACCGCTGGATTTGTAAGTGGTCTAACGACAGTATCGGGATCTACTTATAATATTTCTGAAGAACCAATTTATACTCTTGGCGATTCTAGTTATAAAGCGCCAGAATCGAAGACTTCTGGATATTCTGCTAATCCATATTTCACTGGCGTCTTCGGTGTAGATTCTGTTGAGGTTGGTGTTGCAGCAACAACAGCATATGCTGTCGGACACTCTGGATGGGTTGGAGTTACAACTTATACAGATATGCATGGAACTCTAAGAGTTAAGCACGAAGTTCTAGTTGCTGGTGGTATTCTAACAACCACCGATGCTGCTGACGACGCACTCTTCCCAGAAAGCTGATAACATGGTATGAGATTTGACGAGTTGAATGAGAGCAACTATTTGCTCTTTGCTATAAAATTCTACAATAATCCTCAATCAGTCACTAGAGATGATTTTGAGGCAGATCTAAAGCGGATACGTTATATAAAGCGTTTATTGAAGAGGTATAAGAATACAGGTGAGTTAAAAATTCACCTTATTTTAAATCACCTTATTATCTTGTTCAATGTTTTTGACGATGCTGCTGTTCCTCTCCTTTTTTATCACCTTGAAGAAGAACTTTGGCCATCTATTAAAAGTTTTTTAGTTTTTTTGAATCGTATTCCAGAATATCCAAAAACTAAAATAAACGATATTGAACTTGATAATGAGTGTCTAAAACAACTGCAAGTAATCTAATGGACATTGATAGAATTATTGAAATAGTTCGCACTCTAAAAGAAGAGGGTGGTCCTACTGTGTCTATGGGTCAAGGTCAAATTGCTGGATCAGTTGAAGCAGGAGACGATCCTCCTGTAAGAAAGAAGAAGAAAAAATATATTTACGGGGGAAAAGGTTCACGCAAAATGTGGATGTAGACCAATGTTCGGCAACGATTCCCGAGTAGAGATAGCCGTGTTACAAGAAAGATTTAAAGCTCACGAACAAATAATGGAAAAGGTGGATACTGCTATCCAAACCTTAAGTGAGACGAATCAAAATATTTGTAAGATGCTTGCTGTCCACGATGAGAGAATCACCGTACAGGCAAAAGTAGATGAGGATATCTGTAAGAAAGTTGATGATATTGAATTAAAAATAGAAAGTCTTTATAAGTTCCGTTGGCAGATTGGTGGGGTTCTTGCTGTAATCGTATTCATAGTTCCCATCATTAATCCATATATCTCAAAGTTATTGACTCCTAGTCCAGCATCTGCTACAATAGAACGCACGAAGTAATATCTTTTCGTAATGGATTTGGTTGATTCCAAGTATATTGGATTAGTTTCATCACGCCTGCAAAAATTTAAGAGGGTCAAAGCGGATCTCTACAATTTCCGCTGCTGCCTTTGTGGGGACTCCCAACGCAATAAAAACAAGGCACGAGGGTATATTTACTCTGTGAAGAATAATACCAATTTCAAGTGCCATAACTGTGGTGCTAGTTTGTCCTTCAATAACTTTCTAAAGGAATTAGATCCTGCTCTTCATAAACAATATACACTTGAGAAGTTTAAGGAAGGACACACTGGTCGAAACTTTGTGGTTGAGGCACCTAAATTAGAATTCAAGAAACCAGTATTTAAAAAGTCTCTAAATTTGCCCAAGGCATCTTCAAATTCAGTTGCTAAAGAATACTTGGAGAAAAGAAAACTTAACCCAGAAAAGTTTTACTTTGCTAACAAATTCAAAGAGTGGACTAACACCCAAAAAGAGACTTTTGACACTATTGGTAGGGACGAAAGTCGCATAGTTATACCAATGTATGACAAACTCAATAACCTAATCGGTTTTCAGGGAAGAGCACTAGGTCCAAACTCTGTTAAATATATCACTGTGATGCTTGATGAGGAGGCACCGAAAATTTATGGACTTAATGAAGTCAATGACAAACTACCAGTCTATGTGGTCGAAGGACCCTTTGACAGCACTTTCATCAACAATAGCGTGGCTTTGTGTGGTAGTGACGGTGATGTTCGTTGTCTTGAAGGAAGCAGTATTGTTTTTGTTTACGATAATGAGCCCCGCAATAGAGAAATCGTCAATCGCATTAGCAAATGCATTTCAAGAGGCGAAAAGGTCATCATCTGGCCAAGCGGAATCGTAGAGAAAGACATCAACGATATGGTCCTTGCTGGACACGATATCATGAGTGTGTTAGAATCAAATACCTACTCAGGTTTAGAAGCAAAAATTAAGTTTAACATCTGGAAGAAAATATGAGCAACGGCACCAAGGTTATCAAGAGAAACGGTAAAACAGAACCTCTTGATTTGAATAAACTCCACGTTATGGTGGAAGAGGCTTGTAAAGACCTCGCAAACGTATCTGCATCACAAGTTGAGATGCAGTCTGGTATTCAGTTTTATGATGGTATTACAACTGCTGAGATTCAGGAGATTCTGATTCGTTCTGCTTCTGACCTTATTGACTTGGAGCACCCTAACTATCAGTTTGTTGCTGCTCGTCTGCTGTTGTTTGCAACCCGCAAGCAACTCTATGGGCGTATGCATGAGTTTCCTTCACTCAAGCAGCACGTTGAGCGTTGTGTTGAGAAAGGTGTTTATGATGCAGAAATCATTAATCTCTATACTGAAGAAGAGTTTGATAAACTTCAGTCGTTTATTGATCATAGTCGTGACTACCTGTTCACTTATGCTGGTCTACGCCAAGTCGTTGATAAGTACCTCGTGCAGGATAGAAGCACTGGGGCACTTTACGAAACGCCACAGTTTATGTACCTTTTGATTGCGGCAACTATCTTCTCCAAGTATCCTAAGGAAACACGTTTAGACTACGTTAGGAAGTACTACGATGCAATCTCAAAGCACAAAATCAACATCCCAACACCAATCATGGCGGGAGTGCGAACGCCACTTAGACAATACGCTAGCTGTGTCCTTGTTGATGTTGATGACACCCTCGATAGTATCTTTACTAGCGATATGGCTATTGGCAGATATGTTGCACAAAGGGCGGGCATCGGTATCAACGCAGGTC
>Ga0222713_10003427_pt1 | contig 16465 bp, 8 predicted proteins | sample C33_649DmetaG_FD_165061 | JGI IMG/M metagenome (GOLD analysis project Ga0222713, IMG submission 165061) | Estuarine water microbial communities from San Francisco Bay, California, United States - C33_649D | ecosystem: Environmental > Aquatic > Marine > Unclassified | place: USA: California...
CAATTAAACGACGTCGATTCGACGCGCTGGCGCCAGTGTCCGTCGTCGCGTCGCGCGATGGCATCGGCGACGACGTCGTCGACGACGACGTTGACTTCGAACGCGACGACGTCGCGGACGACGACGAGAGCGCGTCGAGCGAGGACGACGACGAATGATGTGCGAATGCGCGCGCGAGGGAATGAACGACGGAGGAACGCGTCTCGGACGACGTCGTCGTCGTCGACGTCGGGAACGATGTGTTTCGAAGAGATATTTCACGACGACGACGATGATGATGATGATGATGATGATGAATGGAGATCGTCGTCGACGTCGTCGTCGTCGTCGTCGTCGATATGGACGAAAAGTGAGAAAGGACGAACAGAAGACGCACGTGAGGTAGAAGCGATCGATGCATCGAACGATGCGTTGGTGGTGGAGGAGGAGACCGAGACGTCGGCGCGAGAGGCGAGCGCGGGAGACGAGCGAAGTCGAGGGAAACGTTTGAACGCGAACGAGCGGGGGCGAGGGAAAACTGGGAATCGATTCGTCGAACGACGACATATAAACTCCGGGGAAGGGGTGAGAAACATCACGAAAGGGGCGACGCACGGTGAGCGAGTGAACGATGAGTGGGCGCTCGTGGGCGAGGCGAGGAGGTGCGTCGCGACGTTTCGCGTGCGGAAGCGGACGCGGTTCGGTCAACGCGTGGCGCTCGTGGGGTCGGTCGAAGCGCTCGGGAATTGGAACGTCTGTGGAGGCGGCGTGCGATGTACGTCGGAGGGTGGAGATTGGTGGACGGCGGCGGTGCTTTTGGAAATTCCCGAAGGCGCGAGCGGCGACGGCGAGGAGCCGGTGGTTGTGTGCGAGTATAACTTTGCGCTCGTGGACCAAGGCGACGTACCGAATTTCACGTGGAGGAGCGGGACGAGCGTGTTGAAACTGCCGCAGCGCGCGTTCAACGCGAATATTTTGGATGTTTGGCCCGAGGCGCATCGAGAGTACTCGACGCTGATGGATACGTTTAGAATGAACGAGCCGGCGTCGGTGCAAGTGACGCAATATCACACCGGCGGAGCGAGTTTGACGAAGAAAGATCTCAATCAACTCGGAAAGGTGACGACGGAGATTTGGTTTCCAAGCAACGAGCGCGCTGTGGTCGTGGAAGACGGCGTGGTGGTGGAGATTTTGGACGACTCGAGTAAGGGTCCAGATGGAAACGATGGGATGCGCGTCGGCGATATTTATCTCGGCGTCGTCATGAATAGGGTGCCGAATATGCGATCGCTCATGGTGAGCTGTGCTGCAGCCGACTCGGGTAAAGGTAAAGGATCCAAAGTGGTCCTCTTGCGCGATGGCTTGGCGTCGCCTGCTGCGCTTTGGAAGGTGCAAGGAAAACAAGGCGCCGACGAGTCCAACGACGAGTCCAACGATGGCTCGCTCTTGGGGGTGTTGAAAGGTCAAACCATTCTCGAACGCCTCGCTCGAGCGGCTAAAAAAGGCGCATTTGGTATGTATGATTACGGTGACGCGGTGATCGTTGAGATCATCCGCGATGCCACAGAGTTCAAGGGCCCAGTGGCCACCGCGGAGCCCTCGATCACTGGACGGTTTACGGTGCTGCAGGGCACGGCGGATGGACTCTCGGCGCGTACGAGCAAGAAGTTGTCTGTATTGAGTCGCGACGAACTTGCAGAGTTGGGCGAGTCATTGTTGCGGCAGCGTATGTCGCCAAAAAGTAATCGTGAACGTGGTACGTTTGTCGGCGGAGGAGCGCATCTCATCATGCGCACGTCGGCGTTAAATGCGCCCATAGAGACTCTGACGGAGGAAGTTAACCTCCTGTCAAGCCAGTGGAAAGCAATCGTGGTGCGCGCCAACAACTTCGTGTGTAACTCTCAAAAGAATGGTAAGCTGGTGAAACCGAGACTTTTGTGGAGAGACAGGCAGGATTTCAAAGCGCTCGTCCTTCGCGAATTGTGTTCGTTGAACATTTCCAGCATCGTAGTTCCAGACGCAAACATGCAGGAGGACATGAATGAGAGTGTCGCTCTCATGCGCGCTGGAGACGAGGACATGCACACCACTGTTCGTGTGGGCGCTCCCCCTATGATGAAGAAGCTTCTGGATTCGTGCTTCGCTGAGCGCGTTCCCATTCAAAAGACAACCTCCGCCGAGTTGGTTATTCAATCCACCGAAGCGCTCACGGCCATCGATGTCAACATGGGCTCGAGCCGAATCACTGTTAGTAATTTGAATATCGCCGCTGCGCGCACGGCGGCGACAGAGATTCGTCGACGCAACTTGTCGGGTATCATCGTCATCGATTTCATCAACGTACCTCACTGGCAAGGACGAGACCAAGTTTACCGACAAGTTGAAGCCGCTTTCGGTGAAGCGGCGGCGAGAGATCGAGCCAAAATCTCATTTACGCCGATATCGCCGTTCGGTTTGATGGAGATCACTCGAGAGCGATTATCACTCGGACCCGCGATGGTGGCGCCGCAGGCACCGCCACCGGCGTCGCGAGCACGTCACCCACGCCAGTCCAGCTCGGAACGTCGAGCGCGGTGATCTTACTTAAAGTACGTGTATTTGTTCTATTGTTTGTTACAGTATCAAGTGCTACACATATCTTGTAAATTTATTGTTCCGGTTTCCGCCGAAAATATTCACAAATACTCGGTGTGCTCCTAACCATTTCAATCACAGAATCGGGCGTCGCGAGAGTCGACGCTCCCAGCACGAGCGCACGCCCGCACCTCAACGCCGCGCGCTCGCACCTGGCGCGAACTTCCACTTCAGGAATCTTTTCTAAGTCCGCGACGTGTGCTATACCGATGATGCGACGGATCATCTTCGCTCCAGCGAAACCTAAGCTATCCACCCAAACTTTGCGAAGGAATGTTCGCTGATGCGCCTCAAGCGCATCTGCGCCGCCTTGCACACCTGCCCCGTAGTGCGCAACCGGCGACAATGAACCATGATCGTCTCTCACCCCCTGCTCGTTCCATTGCTGCATGAATCTTGTCTCGAACACGTCCCACGTGGATTTGAACGAACCCAAGAGCCATTCGCGTTGATTGCTTCTGTCGTCGCCGTTGCAACTCTCCCAGCCGCTTTGCGAATAATACGCCAGCAAAATGTTTGCTAAAAAGGCGCCGATATCAAAGCCCATTGGACCGTAGAACGCGAACTCATGATCAATCGCATATGTCGTGCTCTCGGTGCACATTAACGAACCGGTGTGTAAGTCACCGTGAAGCAAGGCTTGGCCCTCGGTCATGAACTTTTCCTTGAGCGCGTTGATTGCCCGCTTCAACTCGGCGTCGGATTGAATTTCACGCACAATATCGTCGAGCTGCGGCGTCGTCCAGTGATTATTGTCAGCCTTACCGTAAGGCTCTGTGAAAATAACTTGTTCAGTGAGCTCGCACATGTCTTCATTTTGTCCGAACGCCTGACGCGCACGTCGAAGTCCAGCGCCGCCAACCGCCAACGCCGACGATTTGTATAGCGTCGTTGCGAGGTACTCGCCCACGTGCTCGGCTAATCGAGGGTACACTTTACCTTCGATGATCCCCCCTCGAAGAATGATGTGCGGCGGTTCGAGGTAACGCATGACGATCACCGCCAATGCGGCATCGTAAACGTACACCTCAGGAACGTGCGCCGAGCAAAACATGTGCGCCTGAATGAGCGCCTCAGCTTCGTAGCGCACGCGCTCTTGCGTCAGCGGCCAGCTCTCGCCGACACAGCGTACATATGGAAGACCTTGCTTGACGATGACGCACTTATCCGGCGAAGCTCCGGTGATGATGTACACGAAATTGATGTTGCCGTCGCCAATCTCCTTCGCGGTCCACGCGTTTCGCGTCTCGGCTCCACCGAGCACGGCGGCGACGTTGCCCCTGCTCAAGGCGTAATCCAGCACTGTTTCGCAATTGAGGGCAAAAAATCCGCTAGGAAAGCTGGCTTTACGCGCGATGATGTCGCTTCCCTTCACTTTGGCTACGAATTCACCAACCGGGAACACTCCGCTGGCATCCTTTTCGATGACCCCATGTTCGGTGATGACGCCGGCTATGAGCGCCGCCGGCGTGACGTCAAACGACGGATTCCATACATCTATCCCTTCCGCCGCGACGCGCTGTCCTAGCGAGTGCGTCACCTCAATCGCTGGTCGCTCTTCAATGTGAATATCTTCCCCTTTCGCCGTGGCCGGGTCCAACGTAGTCACCGGAGCCGCCGTGAACATCGGCAAGCCGTGATACTTCGCGTTCACTGCCAGAGAGTACGTTCCAATCTTATTCGCAAAATCCCCATTCGCCGCGACGCGATCGGCACCGACAACGATCGCATCGACCTTCCCTCTCGCCATGAGCGCCGCAGCCATGTTATCGCAAATAAGCGTCCCGGGAATCTTTTCATACACCAATTCGTACGCCGTCAACCTCGAGCCTTGATTGTATGGCCGTGTCTCCAAGCAATACACCATCTCAAGCCGCCCTCGTTCGTGGAGCGCGCGAATCACCCCGAGCGCGGTGCCGTACCCCGCCGTCGCCAACGAACCGGTGTTACAGCACGTCATCACCGATATCTTCCTCCCATCCTTCGCGTCACATGCCGCGAGCAACGCCTCCGCCCCGTGCGCGCCTATCGCTCGACACGCCTTCACATCCTCCTCCATCATCTTTTCGCACTCGCTCACGATCGCCTCGATCGCGCTCGCCGCGTCCGACGTCCTCATCCTTCGCGCGACGTCCTCCACCCTCGCCATCGCCTCCGCGAGATTCACCGCCGTCGGTCTCGACGTCTTCAATCGCGCCGTTCGCTTTTTCGCGTACTCCTCCACGTCCGCCCCTGTTTTAAACCCTCTCCCTGAGTCGTTGAGCTCGATCGCGAGCGACAGCGCCGCCGTCATCGCTATCGCCGGCGCCCCGCGCACGCGCATCTCTTTGATGCACGTCCACGCATCGTCGCACGACGCGATCGCTATCGCCTTCGTTTCGTTCGGCAACGCCAGTTGGTCGATGACGACCAATGATCCGCGACTGTACGCGATCGCCTCGAGGGACGACCGCGTGGAAGGCGCCATCGCGCGCGCGTCGATGGCGCGCGCACCGACGACGGGCGCGCGACGCCCTCGGCGCGTCGCGGCGTCGATCGAGGGACACATCGGTGAGGTACGACTCACGGAGCTACGAAATATCGGACAATCGGCGAGGTCGTCGATCGAGGGACACATCGGTGAGGTATGACTCACGGAGCTACGAAATATCGGACAATCGGCGAAGTCGTCGATCGAGGGACACATCGGTGAGGTATGACTCACGGAGCTACGAAATATCGGACAATCGGCGAAGTCGTCGATCGAGGGACACATTGGTGAGGTATGAATCACGGAGCTACGAAATATCGGACAATCGGCGAAGTCGTCGATCGAGGGACACATTGGGGAGTTACGACTCACGGAGCTACGAAATATCGGACAATCGGCGAAGTCGTCGATCGAGGGACACATCGGGGGGTTATGAATCACCGAGCTCACCGAACATGGACCGTCGCGCGCGCGCCCGCATTCGATCGCGCGCGCCATCGCGCGCCCATGGGGGTGTGCGCGTCGACGCACACCGTGGAATACGTCTTGGAGTGCGAAGCACGAGCGGAGCGCGATCGACGAATGTCCGCCCTCGCGCGCGCGCTGGAGGCGAACGATGGGAGATTGTTTCTGAGCGGCACGTTGGCGCGCGCGAACGCGCCGAATAGGAACAATCGCGTGTATCCGCGAGCGATCCTCGAGCGCGAGGTGGCGTCGCACGCTGTCGCGAAAGTGAACAAAGGGTTGGCGTACGGAACGCTGGAGCACCCAGACGCGAGCGATGCTAAGGGGGTGGATGAGTTTCGCGCGGCGAGCGACGCGACGCGAGCGTCGCATCGCGTGGTCGCGTGCGCGTGGCGAGGAGATGTTTTAGAAGGCGTCGTGGAGGTTTTGGACACGGAGGATGGTGCGGTGGTGCGAGGGATTTACGAACGCGGCGGCGCGGTGGGGGCGAGCACGAGGGCGTGGTCGTCGTTGGAGACGAGAGCGGACGGGAGGACGTACGCCGAGGACGATATGGAGCTCATTTGTTTCGATCTCGTGCGCGATCCCGCGACGTATAGCTTGTTTTCGCCATCGCTACTGATGCCTGTGGAGTCGAGGTTCGAAGGGTGAGGGACGCACGCGAGGCGAGTCGAGGCGAGTCGAGGCGACTCTGGGCGCGTTTCGTGACGGTGCAGAGATTTAGATTTAGATTTAGATTTATAGCTTCGCGTAGATCGGCTCGCGCTTCTCCGCGCGCGCGCGCAAGGACTCGTATAAGTCATCGCTCAGTAACATCGCCGCGCTGTTCATCGCGACGTAGTGCAACCCATCGCGCACGTTTGGATGATCCCGTTGCCGAAGCAGCACGCGCTTGGTGCCGCGAATCGCCAACGGGCTCTTCTTCGCGATCTCCCGCGCGAGCGCGAGCGCGCGAGCGTCGACGTCATCGCACACCTCGCTCACTAATCCCATGGACAGCGCCTCGCTCGCACTGACGACGCGCGCGGTCAAACAAAGTTCCATCGCGCGCGCGTGTCCGACGACGCTCGGCAAACGCTGCGTCGTCCCTACGTCCGCGCATATACCTAAATCCACCTCCTTCACGCAAAACTTCGCATCGGGCGAGCATAACCTGATATCACACGCCGTAATGAGATCCACACCCGCGCCGAAACACGCCCCACGAACGGCGGCTATCGTCACCGATTCCGTTCGCTCGAACGCCGAAAACGCCGTTTGCATCTCCTCCACGACGCGCAGCACCTCGGCCCTCCGTCGCCCTTCGCACGACTTCGACTCGCGTTCGCCGCTCTTAATGATGCGCTCGAGCTCGCCGATGTCGATCCCGGCGCAAAAACTCGCGCCTGCGCCTCGCAAGACGACGCACGTCGCGCTCGAGCTCGCGTCGCACGCCGCGCGCAGCTCGCCCATCGTTTCTCGGTCCAGCGCGTTCGCCTTCGGCTCGCGCGCGATCGTCACCACGCATACGCGCGAATTTTTGTCGTCACACACCACGCGCACGCGTGACATGGCGAGCGCGGATGGTCGATGCGATGTGACGCTTTCTCGAGGAGTGACGTCACATCGCGCCATGGCGATCGCCAAGGCACATTCGCCATCGAACGCGCGCGCGCGCATCGCGACGTTTGAGCGCTCAAGAAATCAATTTCGCTCGTGTCGAACGCGCGCCGGGTTCTTCGACGCGTTCGATGGCGATGCGGTGACGTGCGTGCGCGAAGCCATGGAGTGCGCGAAAAAGTGCAAGATGAATCAATGCGCGAGCGAGCACGTAGCGCTGTCAATCGCGCGCGGACGAGATCAAACGAGCAAAGCGTTGTTGAAAATTGGGGCGAGCGAAGACGTGGTGAGACGCGGGGTGTGCGCGCGAGCGCAAGTGAGCGAGTTGGAGTACGCGAACCCGTTTTCGCGCGGAGCGAAAACGGAAGGGCTGCTACCGCTGAGCGATGAGTTGAAGCGAACGTTCGAACGAGCGAACGCGATCGCGAAAGAGCGAGTGACGACGAAGGAAATCGCGCTGGCGATGTTGGATGACGTCACGAGTGGGGGGTATGACGTGATGGTCACTCGAGCGGGGTGCGACGCGGAGGCGTTGAGACGAGAGATTTCGGGGGCGAACGAACGCGAGCTCGTGGGCGCGGGGAAGAAGACGCGAACGGGAAAGAAGAAAACTCTGGCGGAGTGTTCGATTGATTTAACCGCCGAAGCAAAGGCGGGGAAACTCGACCCCGTGCTCGGGAGGGATGAGGAAGTGACGCGAGTGATGCGGATTTTAGTGCGTCGACGGAAATCCAATCCGTGCCTCGTCGGCGAGCCGGGGGTGGGGAAGACGGCGATCGCGGAAGGGTTAGCGATCATGATCGCAAATGGAAACGTCCCAGAACGATTAAAAGACAAGCGCGTGGTGAGCTTGCAGATTGGGTTGCTTTTGGCCGATACCAAGTATCGAGGTGAGTTTGAAGAAAAAATGCGGGACGTCATGGCCGAGGTGAAGGAGGCTGGGGACGTCATTCTCTTCGTGGATGAGATTCACATGCTCGTCGGCGCCGGGGGAACAGGCGAGGACGGAGGAATGGATGCTGGGAACTTGATGAAACCTGCACTCGCGCGTGGGGAGCTTCAGTGCATCGGTGCGACGACGATTGATGAATATAGAAAGCACATCGAGACGGACGCGGCCCTCGAGCGACGGTTTCAACCGGTGCGCGTTCTGGAACCGACGCCCGAACAAACGTTGACGATCCTGCGCGGATTGAAGAACACGTATCAAGAGCATCACGGGGTGACGTTCACCGACGATGCCCTAGTCGCCGCCGTGGCGCTGTCTACGAGGTACATTAACGATCGATTCTTACCAGACAAGGCGATTGACGTCATCGATGAAGCGGGCGCGCTCGTGCAGCTCGCGGATTCCGATTCATCCGTCGTTGACGTCTCGCACGTCACCGAAGTCGTCGCGCAATGGACGGGGATCCCCGTGCAGCAGCTTAGCGCGGATGAGTCCTTAGGGTTGTTGAACTTTGAACGCGAGCTCGCCAAGCGCGTGATTGGGCAGACGGAGGCAGTGCGCTCGATTTCGCAAGCGATTCGTCGCGCGCGAGCGGGCTTGGCGGATGCGTCCAAACCCGTAGCGAGCATCATCTTTAGCGGCCCCACTGGAGTGGGGAAAACCGAGCTCGCCAAGGCGGTCGCGCAAACGTATTTTGGCGCCGAGAAAGCCATGGTGCGCATCGACATGAGCGAATACATGGAGTCGCATTCGGTGAGTCGATTAATCGGTCCGCCGCCGGGATACATCGGTTTCGGTGAAGGCGGGCAACTCACCGAAGCGGTGCGCACGAACCCGCACTCCCTGGTGCTGCTTGATGAGATTGAAAAGGCGCACCCTGACGTGTTCAATATTTTACTTCAAGTGTTAGAGGATGGGCGATTGACCGATAGCAAAGGTAGAACAGTGGATTTCACAAACGCCATGCTCGTGATGACGAGCAACATTGGCAGCCGGGAAATACTGGAATCCATGTCCGGCGAGGGCGACGAGCGAGAAAAGTACAAGAAACTCCAGACGCAAGTCCGTCGCGAGCTGAGCAAGGAATACAGGCCCGAATTCCTCAACCGTCTAGATGAAATTATCATCTTCAAGCCGCTCGAGAAGCGAGAGGTGAGCGCCATCGCCGACTTGATGTTACAATCCGTGTCCAAGCGGGCGCTTGGCAAGGGCGTCACCCTCGGCTTCGCTCCCGAGTTCAGAGAACTTGTCTACTCCAACGGCTTCTCTCCGCGCTTCGGCGCGCGGCCGATGCGCCGATGTGTGCGCGGGTTGCTCGAGAACAATCTCGCCGAGTGCATGCTCGACGGATTCGCCTCCGACGGCGACGTCGTCACATTCGGCTACGACGCCGCGAGCGATTCAATCAGTGTCACATCTGGAACGAATTCCATCCCCCGAACGTTTCAAGTCGAGTTCGGGACCGGGATCGAAGACCTTGATGCCGCGACCGCCGACGACGCGTTTCCGCAACCATCCTTTGATTCCCAGCCGAGCGCCGCAGCCGCCCAATCCTTCGCGTAATTCCTCGTTTACACCCTTTACCAATCGCGCATTGTCATCCATTCTTTATTTACCATGTTTATCGATGTTCCCTCTCGTTCGTACCATCATCGCGGCCTTGTCGTCTCGAGCCGTCTTTCGGCGAAAGACTTTCGCTCCGCTCGCGCACCCGTCCCTTCCTCCCCCTCTCCACCCTCACCATTGTTCGACTCTCCAATCGCATCCATGGCTCGACGACGATCGGCTCCACCTCCGCGACGGTCATCATCGGCCCCACCCCCCGCACGAACGTCTGCTCCACCGCCTGCGACGTCAAACTCGTCCACTGGAGGCTCGTTCGTCGGCATGATGGCGTCATCCATGTTGCAAGGCGTCGGCTTCGGCGCCGGGAGCACGCTCGGCCGAGCGGCGATGGGTTCGGTCATGGGTTCGTCCTCGGAGTACGCCACGCAAGCGGCACCGAGTGAATCGCAAGCGAGCGAACAAAAGAACGCGTGCGACGGCGCGGCGAAGGCGTTCGGCGCGTGTCTGTCCAAACACGCCGAGGATTTACAACGCTGCCAAGCGTACGCCGACGCGTTGACGATGTGCAAGCGAGGGGAACTGCAATGATCGCGCGACAAGGACTCGATCGAGAGCGAGAGACAGACATACATGTAAACGGTACACTATTTGAACAGCACGACGACGGGGGAAGAAGAGAGAAACGACTCGAGGGCGGTCGCGGAACGCGGCGGAACGTCAGATCCGACGGTAAAACTACAACGTGCTATATGAAACAATTTGCGATCACTTTGGGATCACTTCCTTAATCACTACGACGACGAGACAAACGACGAATGTAAACGCATGCGGTCAGTGCGCATCGAACGACGAGGACGACGAAATCGAACCCCGCGCGCGCGAGCTCGCGCGAGCTCGCGCGAATCAAGCCCTAACGCGCTCCCGTCTCGCGCGCGACACGCACCCGGCTCTCCAGCTTGGCCTTTAGACCACTTGGTCATCTTGTAATACACCGTCTCTCGCGATTTCGCCTGTGTGCGCGAGCGTGGTCAGTGTGGGTCGACGAACGCGCGAGGGATGAACATTCGATCGCGATCGCGATCGATCGAGACGATGATGGATCGCACCTGCGTCAAGAATGGCTCTTTGAGCGACGCGCGAACGACTTCGGCGCAGTTATTGGCGTACTTTAAGTACGACATACCAGCGATGCGCCAGTATTGCGACGAATTCGCGACCGCGGAGGAGACTTGGGACATGGCGAAAAGCGTTGAAGTGAGGCAAGTTTTGGCTTCGGCGAGAGAGTGCGACGACAACGAAGGCCGATTCGGCGCAAGGAGAAGAAATGAACATGAAATGATGGCTAATTCATCGAGTTCGCATAGTATGATGCAAACGGAAACATTTCACCGATCCATCGCCGCCGGCGGATAACACACCGTCGTGAATGGGGAGGATTCTAGAGACTCCGACGGTGACCAAGGCACCGCCACCGCGCGGCGTGAGGAATTTTTGTGCTTCGTGCGCTACGGGAAAGCGTTGACGCAGAGTGCCGTCGAAGGCGGAATATGCACGGATTTCTCCGGATTTGTCACCAGCGACTATCAAAGGGCTCCTTTCGTGGTGAACGGTGGCGATGGATGTCACAGAGTTCGTCAGAGGATCGGGAGAGCGCCACAGGACGGTGGAATCGCCGTCGCCTCCGAGCATGCGCAAGTCGTGCGCAGCGATGTCGCCGTGGCACCCACCAGTGATTAAAAATGGCCAAGGGACACCGTGTGGAGCAGTAAGCGAAGGGAAATGCGCGAGTGTGCTGCATCCACCGGCGTGCGCGCGCAGTACGCCAGGAGACGAGTTGAACGGTTGAAGCGCATCCCAGAGCGCGACGCACTCCGGTTTCAGCCCCGACGACGTGCTGCCGCCCGAAGTTGCAACAGCCATGACGTTTGTCGACAAAAACAAAACATCTTCAGTTTTGCAGCCTTTAAAACCACACATCCTACTCGCCGCCGGCTCGACATCGGGAGCATCACCGAGCCAGAGTGTAACGTTGCCATCGGAGGTGCATGCTGCGAGGCGCGCGCCGTGCGGCGACCAAGCCAGAGCTCGCGTGCTCGCTCCAGTGCTCGAAGTTGCCTTCTTGCCCCCTAAAGAAAACACTGCGGATGCATTGTCTGCGTTTTCTCCATGAAAGTTCCAAAGCTGAACGCCTCCAACTGAAGTACCGACGGCTAAAAAACTTCTTGTAGGATGAGCTGCGACGCTTCGAGCGACAACATCATTTGCAGGCTCGCGCCTGATGACCTTGCGATTGCGCCCGACCATATCGTTCGATGATTGAGGGATGATGCCTGTGAGTGACGTCATATCCAACCCTGCGTGAGTAGCCCATTCGTGTTCGCGAACCTGCGCATGTTGTGGAGGCAAAGGCCCCGACGCCGGAATCGCTTCATCGGTGTTGAGCCAGGAAGTCATGGTAGATTTAAAACCCGATATCGGCGGCTGCGCGCGAAGAAGTACGGCCCACGCATCCTTACGCGACTCTTCTTCAGCGCTATTTAGCTGCCGGAGATTGACTATGGACAGACCTTGTCGGACGCTTGCGCAACCAAGCTCATACGGTACTTCATGATTGAAGCACAAGTCATAAAAACCATCATTTTGTAACGTTGCGACGACCACTGGCGATCGTAAGCATCGATCACCTAAACTAAAATCTTCACGTGCTACATTTTCACTATTATACTCTGGCGTACTCGGCGTCGGCGGAGATTCTGGACCGTCAAGCGAACCTGCATTCTTTTGCCGCTTCGCTTTCACGCGAATAGTTCGCAATTTGCTGAATGCGTTTCGCGCGAGATTGATCTTATCCGAGCCTTCGCCTTTTAAATCTTGCCCGGAAGGAACTCGAGGAATCTTCACGGTGAGAACTTCGCTCGGCAAAAGTGACGGCGATTTCGCATGAAGCGTTCTCGATGACTGCGATTTGGACTCTCTCGGCACCTGCCGTCGGACCTGACAACCTCCAGCGCTGAAGATTTCCAGCCTTCTATGCAGCATATTTTTCATAATATCGAGATTTAAATTCCACGGATCGCGCGTAAATACTTGTAACTCGGCATCGGGAACTTCACGGCAAATTTCTTCGCTCAAAATGGATCCGACGGCTAGTCGACATTTGGTCAAAGTGTTGACAGCGAACGCGTTATTCGCCAACCTTTCAAGCGCAGCGAGGGGCATCCCAGTGGCTTCGAACGAAATAGCCAAAGCCGTGCACGCTTCGCTCGCCATAATTTGTGCTTTATCTGTGATGGTGCTTTTCTTTGCGGTCGACAAGAAGATCAATAAATCAGCCGCGTCCGCGTCGTTACCATCAATCAAAATTCGCGCTTGCGCGAGAAACTGTTCGTATTCGCCGATAAGCGAAGAAAGAGCCGCGAGCAGCCACGGATCGGCTGTCTCGGGAATGACGTCGTTCCTTATCAGAGAGACCGCACTTGCGCCAAGATGCCCCCCATGCTTCTTAACAGCATCGTCAGCGACGTGCGAGAGTCTCGCGATGACGAGAGCCAACGGCAAATCGCGCTCGTATTTCCAAACCAGCGACGCCGCATCGAGGGCCTGACCGGCGAGAACGAAAAATACAGCTGCGAAAGCGTAGCGGTGCTTTGAGAGTAATGCATACGCATTCTTCAAAGCAGCTTCGCGATGACGCTCATCAGAAAAGTCGCGACACATAAACTCATACAAACGTGTGTTTTGCGTCGCCTTGTATAGTCCAGCGAGCACCTTCACACGTCCGGAGATGACGAAGAGCAAAGCGCAGTCGTCGACGTTTTTGGATCGTGCGAACTCTGATTTCGCGCATTTATCGACAAGATTTCTCAGGTCCTCATCTCGACGCAGCCAAATCGGTGCGCCCAGGCGCTTGAGCGTGGACCAGCTCACGTCTACACTCTCCTTGCTGAGGATGGCTTCAAGTAACGCATCTGTGGTTTCGCATTGCGTCACCCAGCACAGCTCTTGACCGCTTGGAATCGCGGGATCATGCCCTTCGGTATGGTGTCTTAAACTACGAGTATTCCAAAGCACCAGGAATCGTCTTCCAGCCTCGTCGAGAGCCGCAATCGAGTTATCATCTATGCCTCGCAGCGCGTCCAGTATACCAAGAAACTTCATGCGCTCAGCAGATGTCAATCGCAAATGCTTGCCTCGAGTGCTCAAAAGCTCGGTCGCTTCTTCGGCTTCACGCTGCGAAAATATATCGCGCGTCTTTTCACCTCGCGTGCTCTTCGTTGATGGAGATATTGCCGCCACCGATGTCGACTCTAAATCTGCACCGAAGGAAAACGTAGCCCTCGGTGCAGCCGAGGGCATTCCGCCACCAAACGAGCCGAATGCGGACATGTCGAATTCCGGTACCGCTATGGGAGTTGGCAGCGCCGGTGCAACCGTAGATGAGTCCGCTGCAGCTAATGACGCCCCATCTCCAGTCGCTGCGGCGAGGAGTTCTCCGGGTAATAGCGAGGCATATGGTTTTGTAAAATCTTCCTTTCGCAGATAGTCAATCACGGATCGAACGCTCATTCGTGCGCGCGCGACCTTTCCGCGCGTCAACCAATCATGTAAGACGCTCGGATGATATGTGGGTAACTTTGCAGTTTCTTGCATCGCCAACTTCGCGATGTCTCGTTCCCTACTGTCGCCTTCGATGGTAAAAATTGACCGCCCAATCGTGACGTAAATAACGTCACCAAAGTGCCCCCAATCGATGCTTGAAATGAATCCATCTTGTGAATCTTCAACGAACTCATCCACATCGGCGACCATGATGCACTTCCACGATTGGTCTTTATAAACGTGCAGTCGCGGCGACGGAGCGTATACGTATACCTCGAGCCGAGTTCCAGCGGCGACGGTGAGCGCGGAATCCCCAGCGCCGAAATCAAACCAACGAATCATTGGTCGCAACCCAGTTTTTGTGATAAACTCAGTCATCGGCGTCGCAAACCTTTCAAGAGCGAGTTCTAATTGCGTCGCACTGACGATCGCCGCGACGTTTAGCATGCCTCGATCGTCAAAGAATGCGACGCGCGTTCCATCCTCTGATAGCTCAACGTTGCTCATGGTGCCGCTTCTTGCGTACTTGAGTGCGATAGCACTTTGTAGTGCGTCGCGACTTTCAATCGCGCGCGCATACAGCGCTCTGTCTCGTAGCGCCAGTGCGTCGTTGACTTCGATGCACGAGCAAGTCTCTGGGTCCACGTACGCCGAAGCGACGTTGTTTTCTTCGCCAATCGTCAACAGCAATTGCGCCTTTCTTCCATCAGCGCTCTCTCCCCAAGCTATGGCTGAGCAGTTTTTAGGTAACCGCTCACTAATTTCATCTAAAAGCTGAATCGATCCTCGGGTGTTGCGCTTCCATACCTTGCACTCGCCCGAAGCGTCGAGCGTCGCCAGTACGTCGTGCGTCGGATGACGCCGCGTGTCCACGATGCGCGCCGCGTGTCCGCCTAAGCTGACGCTACACAAGCATTCCAAAACATCAGAATTTTCTTTCTTCGTGCGCGCGATGATCACGCCAAACCTATGCGACGCCAATAGCACGCGCATATCGGTCAAGCTTCGCAAACTTGCGCGCACCGTCGGCGCGTCTTCAAACGTCGGCGCGATCGACCGTTCGAGAGTTGTCGACCCTCGATGGGTCACGTCCGGTCGTCGAGTCGTGAGCGGATGCATGGAAACAATATCCGTCAGCGTCCACACGTGAATGCGACTGGAGGCATCCAACCCGACTAAAGCGTGGTCGTAGAGGCTATCGCTCGTGTCATCGGCGTCCAACCAATCGAATGCGACGATGGATGCCAACCCACCGAACGGCGTCTGAATCGTCCGCGTGAGCGCCATCGGGCCGTGATTTCCTAACGAATGCAACCAAAGCCTCAGCGCACCGTCCAAGCACAGCGTCACTAAGCTCCGATGCCGCCAACTCGTCATCACCACCCGCGCCGGATGTCGGAGCGCCTCCGCGACCGACGTCCCATCCGCGTGCGCGACGTACGCCATCGTTCCCCCAACCGCCATCGCCACCGACCCCTCTATGTCGTCCCCGACGCTCACGTGGACGTCCTCGTACGCGCTTTCGCGCGATGGGGCGAGACGCGCGCGCCGAATCTCGCGCCAACCGTCCCCGCTCGCCTCCGCGTACGTCCTCGCGCTCCCATCCTTAAACGCGCACGTCCCCGCTCGCCCATCCCTCGTCAGCGCCACCGCCGCGATCGTCCTCGCGCGCGCTTCGCCCTCATCGTCGTCATCACGCGCTATGTCGACCTCCAACGTCCTCCGAAACGCGTCTTCGCTTCGCCGCCGCCTCCGTTCCTCCGTCGTCTCGTCCTCCGTCCTCCGTCCTCCGTCCGTCGTCCAACCCGCGACGACCGACCTCGACGTCGCTCTATTTCCATCACACACCTCGACGTTCATCACCGCTCGAGTATTCCCGAAGTTCGGTGCGAGGACGACGACGCGCGCTCGCGTCCTCGCTCGCCTCGCTCGCGTCGCTCGCGTCGCGCGCGTCCTCTGCCTCCTCATCTCGCGTTCGCCGTACGCGCTCGCCCTCGCGTCGCGTTCGTCGTCATCTCCGTCGTCGTCGTCGTCATCAACGTCCTCCTCCTCCTCCTCCTCCTCGTCGTCATCGTCATCGTCATCACCGTCGTCGCGCGCGAACGCGACGTCGACGACGCGCGCGTACGGCGACGCGCGCGCGCGCGCGATCGATCCGAAATTCCCAAAGTCGACGTCTCCGACGACTGCGAATGTCGTCACTT
>Ga0222713_10003432_pt1 | contig 16451 bp, 13 predicted proteins | sample C33_649DmetaG_FD_165061 | JGI IMG/M metagenome (GOLD analysis project Ga0222713, IMG submission 165061) | Estuarine water microbial communities from San Francisco Bay, California, United States - C33_649D | ecosystem: Environmental > Aquatic > Marine > Unclassified | place: USA: California...
GTGGCTGCGTTATGCACTGGCAGCAGATGGCAGCCTGTCTTTGACTGAGCAGTTTGAGATCAACAACCCCGCTGCACCCAATGAGATCAACTTTCTTGCAGCTGTTGCTGCTGATAGCATTGCACCCGGAATTGTTATGTTGAAGAATGGCGATGCTGCTGTGAAAATGGTTTTTGATCCCAAAGATTTTCTGTTTAGCCAAGCGCCCGTTGACATCAACGACATGAGACTGACCAGGGTTTGGGGCAAGGCAGTTTATAGGATCAGTTTGAAGGCAAAATCCTTGAAGCCCAAGGGATCCTACACATTCAAGTTCATCCCACAATAATGTTTCAACCTTAAAAGCCAATTATGTCATCAAAATCATTGCTTGCCGTTGTGTTCATCCTCCTGTCCAATGCAGGGTTCTCCCAATCAGAAAAACTGTCGATGGATGCTTTGATCAAAAGGAATCTTGCGTTGGCCAAAGACCAATATGCATTGTTGGAGTCAACACTGCCTGCTGATCGCATGCCCAAGTCGTATAACATGCAAACGGAAAAACTCGAAACCAGCGATACGAAATGGTGGTGCAGTGGATTTTATCCCGGCACACTCTGGTACATCCACGAGTACACAAAAGATGCGGGTACCAGAAAGGCTGCAGAAGCCAGACTAGCCATCCTTGAAAAGGAAAAACATTTCAAAGGCAACCATGACCTGGGTTTCATGATGTATTGTTCTTTTGGGAACGCCTATAGGATCACTGGAAATCCTTCTTACAAGACCACTATTGATACTGCGGCCATGTCACTTGCTACGCGTTTCAGGCCATCCATCCAATCCATCCAGTCCTGGGATTCCAGCAAGAATTTTCGCTGCGCTGTGATTGTTGACAACATGATGAACCTCGAGCTCTTGACCTGGGTCAGCAACAATGGTGGTGATCCAAAATTCAGGGGAATCGCCACAACCCACGCCAATACGACCATTCAGCGTCATTTCCGTCCGGACAATGCAGCCTACCACGTACTTGATTACAGTCTTGCAGAAAACAAGCTGCTCAGGAAAACCACCTGGCAGGGTGCACATGACACTTCTGCCTGGGCACGCGGACAGGCCTGGGCCTTGTATGGTTATACGATGATGTACAGAATGACAAGAGATGTGAACTACCTCAGCCAGGCCAATAAAATTGCAGCTTTCATCCTGAATCATAAAAATCTTCCGGCAGATAAAATTCCTTACTGGGATTTTGATGCGCCACAAATTCCCAATGCCCTGCGTGATGCATCTGCAGCGGCCATCATGGCTTCTGCCCTGATTGAGTTGGCAGAATATTCAAAGGCGGATCTCAGCAAAAAATATGTATCGGTTGCTGAAACCATGATCAGGACTTTGTCTACCGACCAATACCTTGCCAAGAAAGGAACCAATGGAGGATTTTTGCTCAAGCACAGTGTTGGCGCTTTTCCATTGAATGGAGAGATTGATGTAGCATTGACCTACGCGGATTATTATTTTGTTGAAGCGATGGGCCGCTACATGAAACACAAGTCAAAAGGGTAAGCGATATCTCGCCTGCACAATATTTTATTCTCTTAAGCATCATTTATGTTGAAGGTAATTTCATTGTCTTTTTTCATCCTGTTTTCTGTTTTGGTGACTGCGCAAAAGAACTGTCCCATCATTCCACAGCCACTTGCAGCTACTGCCACCAGCAATCAGTTCAAGTTGGATCGTCAATCTTCGGTTAAGGTCAGTGATGCAAAGCTGAATGGGATGGCCAATTATCTGAAGGCTGAAATCAAGAAAAATGCATCCGTTGAATTGGCTGCTCAACCATCAAAAAATAGTACAATTGTATCACTTGTACTTACCGAGACCAAGCCCCAAAACAGTGTATCGGCTGAAGCCTATTCAATTGAGATGAACAAAAGCACAATCGTTGTTGCTGCATCCAGTGAAGCAGGACTGTTCAATGGTATCACCAGCCTGTTGCAACTGATCCGGTTGGCAGAAAACAAAGCAGGAATGCTGATGCTGGATTGTTGGCAGCTCAAGGATGCTCCAGGTTATGGCTGGAGAGGCCTGATGCTGGACGAGTCTAGGCATTTCTTCGGATTGGAGAAGCTCAAATCACTCATCGACTGGATGGCATTTTACAAGTTGAACCGTTTTCACTGGCACCTTACAGATGAGCCAGGTTGGAGAATGGAAGTCAAAAAATATCCCAAGCTTACATCCATTGGTGGCATTGGAAATTTCAGTGACTCAACAGCTCCTGCCCGTTATTATACGCAAGCGCAGATCAAGGAACTTGTGGCCTATGCCGCAGAGCGTCATATCATGGTCATTCCTGAAATTGACATGCCAGGGCATGCAACGGCTGCTAACAAAGCCTATCCTGCGTTCAGTGGTGGCGGATCCAAGGCACATGCGAATTTTACCTTTAATCCAGGCAAAGAAGAAACCTATGGATTCCTGACAGATATTCTCAAGGAAACAGCTTCGCTTTTTCCTGCCTCTATGATTCATCTTGGTGGCGATGAGGTGAATTTCGGCAACCAGCAATGGCCGCTTATCCCTGGGGTGAAGGCATTGATGGCTGAAAAGAAAATGAAAGACCTGAGGGAAGTGGAGCTTTATTTTATGCAACGCATGGCCGATACTTTGTACAAGATGAACAACAAATTATTGGCATGGGATGAAATGACCGATGTGGAACTTCCCCGAGACAAAACCATCATCATGTGGTGGAGGCATGACAAGCCTGAGCAATTCATCAAGGCTATGGAAAAGGGATATACCACCATCGCTTGCCCAAGGATTCCTTTCTATTTTGATTTTGTGCAAGACAGCAGCCATAAGCAGGGAAGAAAATGGCAGAAAGCTTTTGCCCCCCTGGAATCTGTTTATGCTTTTGACTTGTCTAAATTCAATTTGACTGCAGACAAACAACAATTGGTTGCAGGTATCCAGGCCAATATCTGGACGGAAACCATGCAAAACGAAAAGCGGTTGGATTATATGTTATTTCCCCGCATGGCAGGCCTGGCCGAAGCTGCATGGAGAAACACTACCACTCCCAAGGATTATGGGTTGTTCAAGCAAAGACTTAAAGAACACCTGACACTTTATTCCAATGCTGGTCTGTATTATTTTGACCCCACTGCGCCAACAAGCAAGTTGGAGCCATTGGGGCCTAAAAAATAACTACCTTAAAGGATCAATTTTCTAAAGCAAATTACGATGTTGAGCAAAAAACTGTTTCTGTTGTATGCAGTGCTATTGTCAATGCTGTCTGCATCAGCCCAACCATTCATCAATGAAGTCAGAGCCTTTGCCAAACAGGACTCCATCGCCAAACCACCAGAAGGTGCCATCCTGCTGATTGGGAGTTCCTCTTTCACCAAGTGGAAAGATGTGGGTGATTATTTCCCCGACAAAACCATTGTCAACAGGGCTTTTGGAGGATCATCATTGCCTCACCTGATTGATTATGCCGAGCAGATCATCTTCCCCTACAATCCTGCACAGATCATCATTTATTGCGGTGAAAATGATGTGGCTTCTTCAAAATCCATCACTGCCGATACGGTGTTGAACAGGTTCAAGCGTTTGCATGCTTTGATCCGTTCACGTTATCCCAAAGTGCCCATCGCCTTTGTGTCACTAAAGCCCAGCCCGGTAAGGGTTGATTTTCTCTCAACAGTAAAAGAGACCAACAGGTTGATCAGTGATTTTTGCAAGGCATCCACCAAAACGGAATTCATTGATGTATTCAGCCCCATGTTGAATCCTGATGGGAGTTTCATGGAAGAGCTTTTTGTAAGCGATCGACTCCACATGAATGCAAAGGGATACATCATCTGGAAAAAAATAATGGAGCCTTATCTGGTCAAAACAAAGGTTCCGGAGAAAAAGCCTGTTGCTGCCATCAAAAGACCCAACATCATTTGGTTGAGCACCGAAGACATGAGCCCCCGCATTGGTGCGTATGGAGACATGACCGTGCCAACGCCCAATCTGGATCGGTTGGCAAAACAGGGAACCAGGTATACCAATGTTTTTACTACAGCAGGAGTCTGTGCTCCGAGCAGGAATGCCATCATCACCGGAAGGATACAGACCAGCAATGGAGGCCATAACATGCGTGTATTGAACAACACCTATCCTGAGCAAACAGGCCTTCCCAAGAGTTACTCGGCTGTGCTTCCTAGTGGGGTAAAGCACCTCGGAGAATACCTGCGTGCTGAAGGATATTATTGTACCAACAATGCAAAAACGGATTATCAGTTTGGTGAGACCGCAACGTTTTGGGATGAAAGCAGCAAAAAGGCCCATTACCGCAACAGGGCTAAAGACCAGCCATTTTTTGCTGTTTTCAATTGTGACCTCACCCACGAAAGCCAGGTATGGGAGAGGGCCAAGAGGCCGTTGAGGGTTGATCCGAAGCTGGTGAAAGTTCCTCCGATTTATCCGGATACCGATTCGGTAAGGCTAGACATCGCCAGGTTTTATACCAATATAGCCGAGATGGATGAGTGGATAGGAGAGAAGATCAGTGAGTTGGAAAAAGAAGGATTGTTGGAGAATACCATTGTGATGTTCTGGTCTGATCATGGAGATGGCTTGCCTTATGTAAAAAGAGAAATCACTGATCGGGGATTGCGTGTTCCTTTGATCATCCGGTTTCCGAACAATGGAGAACATAAAACAGACCGTGGAACCACAGATCAAAGGCTGATTTCTTCCATCGATTATGCACCAACAGTATTGTCACTGGCGGGTATCAAGCCACCTCTTAACATGCAGGGCAGGGCTTTTCTCGGACCCTATGCCAGCAAAGCAAAGAACCAATACATATTTGCAGCCCGCGACAGGGTAGACAGTCATTATGATCGTGTGCGTTCGGTTCATGATGGCCGTTACCAGTATGTTTACAATTTCTTTCCTGAACTGCCCAGGTACATGGACCTTGAGTACAGAAAGCAGCAGGCTTCCATGCGCGACATCATCCGCTTGCGCGATCTAGGCAAACTGAATGCTACCCAAATGCGCTGGTTTCAGCCCAAGGGTACAACTGAAGAATTGTACGATGTGCTCAATGATCCTTATCAGCTCAATGACCTTGCCAACAATCCTGCTTACACAACAGTGCTGAACAGGTTCAGGGAGGTATTCAACAAGTGGCAGAAAGATGTGCCAGACCTTGGCGCCATTCCTGAGAAGCAGTTGCTCAAACAGATGTGGAATGATGGAGACAAACCTCCTGTAACCGCAGATCCATTGTTCGTGCGTTCAGACAATGTAGTGGCCATCAAATGCGTTACAGACGGGGCTTCCATAGCCTACAAACTGGTGGGTGCTGATGGTATTGTTCCTCAACGCTGGGAAGTGTATATCCAACCTGTAGCATTGCAGAAAGACCAGAAAATCATGGCCGTTGCACAACGCATTGGGTATTTGCCCAGCAAGGTGATGGAATAACGATTCAGTTGGGTTGTTGCCAGGGAATTTCCCCAGAGGCCCTGATGTGTTCTTGCAAGGAGAGTTTCAGGGATTTGAACTGTTCGTAGTCTTTTATATTGATGGGATTCTTTTCCAGGGGATCCTTGTCAAGGTCATATCCTTTGAATGCTTCAAAGGGATTGTTCTGCAGTATTTTGAAATTTCCTTTTCTGGCTGCATAGTAAGCAAGCCCATTGTGTTGCCCGCCTTCTCTTCTCATCCAGTAAACGGTTCTGTCGGTCTGAATGGCAGCGCTACTTTTCAACACAGGCGTCAAGTTGATGCCATTGATTGGGTGTTCAATACTTGCTCCTGCCATGTTGGCCAGGGTTGGAAAAAAGTCCATCAACAAGGCCAGCTGATCAGAACTGCTGCCCGCCTTGATCCTGTCTTTCCATACAACAACTGCAGGAACTTTTATGCCCCCTTCGAGCATGTCTTGTTTTCCGCCATTGAGCGTTCCATTGCTTTGCCCATGAGGAAGAGAACCACCATTGTCTGAAGAGAAAATAACAAGGGTATTGTTCATTTGCCCGGTTGCTTCCAGTGTTGCCATCAGTTTGCCAATGGATGCATCAAGGTGTTCAACCAGTGCAATATTTTTTGCCCTTGATTCAGTTGCACCAGGCTCACGCTGTTTTACTTTTTCAAGAAACTCCACAGGCGGTTGAATCGGAAAATGGGGAGCATTGTAAGCCAGGTAAAGAAAATAGGGAGATTTGGATTTGCTTTTTTCAACCACATACTTCATTGCCCAATCCGTGAACAGATCAGTTGCATGTCCTTTGGGATCAATCTCTTTTTCATTTTCCCTCATCCAGTTGATGCCTTCGCGGCGATGTGTATAATAGTCGTCCATCATGTCTCCCAGGAATCCCTTGAAATGGTCAAACCCTTTGCTGTTGGGGATGTTAGGCTTTTCAAATCCAAGGTGCCATTTGCCAATGATGGCCGTTTGATAGCCTGATTTTTTGAGAACAGCAGGCAAGAGGATGGCATCTTTTTTCAGGTAGCCCCAGGAATCTTTTTCCTGTTGCCTGATGACGCCAGGTACGCCAACAAGATCGGGGTACATACCGGTCAGGAGTGCCGCCCTGCTGGGAGAACAGACCGTTGAATTGGCATAACAATTTTTCAAAAAAATCCCTTTTGCTGCAAGGGCGTCAATATGAGGAGTCCTGACATCCTTGCCGCCTGTAAACGACAGGTCTGCATAGCCCAAATCATCGGCAAGGATGAAAATGATATTGGGTTTTGATGCCACTGATTGTGCAACTGCATTGAACTGCAACAGCATCATGAGTTGAAACAGCAGGATGTTTATTGGCTTCATGGTTTAAATATAGCCAATTCTGTTTTTGTCAAGCCATCTGGATGGATGTTGGCTAACTGATTGTAGACCCTTGCCTAAAGGTTTTCCTTTACGAAATCAGCGCAGTATTGTTTGATCATCTCCCTGACTTTTCTGAACTGCTCCATGATTTCTTCTTCTGTTCCTGTTGCCTTAGCTGGGTCAGGAAAATTATAATGCAATAGTTTAGCCTCAGTGGGGAAATAAGGACACCGCTCTTTTGCATTGTCACAGACCGTGATCACATAGTCCATTTCAATGTTCTGGTATTCCAGCACATTGTTGGAAGTATGGTTTGAAATATCAATGCCATCTTCTTTCATGATGGCAATGGCCCTAGGGTTCACACCATGGGTTTCAACACCTGCGGAATAGACCATGGCCTTTTCTGCTGCAAAGGAGTCCAGGTATCCATGAGCCAGTTGGCTCCTGCAACTGTTGCCTGTGCAGAGTACGAGTATTTTTTTCATCTGATCTTGATTTAGCAGCAGCCACCACCGGGCGTGCATTGTTTGGTTTCAGTTGGTTTTTGTGCAAATACAGTGATGCTGAAGATGCCGATTCCTCCTGAGCGAAAACTGGCGATCTCTTCTGCACTCAGGAGTTTGATCAGGATATCATCAGGGATATAGATGGGCTTTTCTTTTTGGATGGTGATGTTGTCAAATCCATTGGCATTGATCAGTTCAAGATAAACCTGTTTTTGGATGGCTCCGGAAACACAGCCTGCATACATCTCTGCAGTTTCTTTCAATGCAGTGGGAAGGGCTCCCACCAAGACCACATCTGAGATGCTGAAATGGCCACCAGGTTTGAGCACCCTGAAGATCTCCTGGAAAACAGCATGCTTGTTTGGGACAAGGTTCAGTACACAATTGCTCACCACTACATCTGCAACGTTAGACGTGATGGGAATATTATCAATATCACCCTGCCTGAATTCCACATTGTTGAAGCCCCTGACTTCAGCATTTTTTCTGGCCTTCTCAATCATGGCATTCGTGAAATCAATGCCAATCACTTTTCCAGATGCACCTGTTTCATGCCGGGCAATGAAACAATCATTTCCTGCGCCGCTTCCAAGATCAACCACAACATCTCCTTCCTTGATTCTTGCAAACTGTGTAGGCAATCCGCAGCCCAATCCAAGGTCTGCGTCCGCATTGTAGCCATCCATACTGGTGTAGTCTTCTGACATGATGTTGTACACTTCTGTACTGCATCCTCCGGAACCGCAACAGGAAGACATGTTTGTTTCCTTGTCTTGTAGGGCAATTTCACTGTATTTCTGTCTTACGATTTCTTTTAATTCTGCTTCGGTTTTCATTGTTTTATTTTTATGTGTGATGGATTCAGCAACATTTCAAGGCAGTCAGGGCAGGGCGTTCAAATAAATCGCTCAATGCGGTTTTGGCTTTTTCCCATGCTACTAAATCAATGCAATAGCACACGGAGGTCCCTTCAATCTCACCCTTGATCATCCCTGCCGCTTTCAATTCTTTCAGGTGCTGGGAAACAGTGGATTGGGAAAGTGGGATTTCATCCACGATATCACCACAAATACAGGCCTGTTTTTTAATCAGCAATTTCAAGATCAAAACACGGGCCGGATGCGAAAGGGCTTTCGCATATTTTGCAACTGTATTCTCCTCTTCGGCAAAGGCATGGTTTTTACTGGTTCCCATATTAATCGCAATATTACGATTAATTTAAGAATTCACCAAAATTGGTGCATTGGAGCAGCTTTACAGAATCGGTCCATCATGTTTTTGATCTCATGGGCTTGTGTAAATTTTGCTACCTTCAAGGGTAGCTCACAACCAACAATTTAAATCAATTCCATGCACAGATCAACTGTATTTATTGCCTTTCTGGTGTTCATGACCAGCTTTGCATTTGCCCAAACAAATGATATTTCAATCATCAGGCAAAGGGTGATTGCTGAATTGTTTAGCAATCCGGTTGCCGACAACCAGGTGGAAACCGTTGTTGCCAAAATGAAGCAGGATGGCAGCTTTCCGGGCATTGATTATGCAGACCTGAGCAATATTGCAGGGTTTCCCCAGCAGCGACACCTCATTGATCTTCTTTACCTGGCAAGGGTCTATCAATCAAAAAATGCCAAATACTACCACTCAAAGCAATTACTGGAAACCATTGAAAAAGGCTTGAATTTTTGGGCAAAGAACGATTTTGTAGGAGACAATTGGCATGATAGCCAGATCACAGTTCCTACGATTTTGGTTAACCTGATGTTGGTGATGGGCAATGAGCTTCCCAAGGACTTGGTTGAAAGGCTACAACCCATTATTGGAAGGGCCAACATGAGTGCTTCTGGTGCCCGTCCGAGTGGAGACAGGATTGTGATTGCAGGCATCCTGGCCAAGAACATGCTGTTCAGGGAGAACTTTGCAGAATTTGAAAAAGTGATCAAAATCATTGAAGGCGAGATTAAATTTTCGACAGGGGAAAGGGGAATACAACAGGACTATAGTTTTCACCATCGTCCGGACAGGGTGAACAATACTACGTCGTATGGTTATGGTAAATACGCGAATGCGTTTGGAGAATGGCTTGTCTATGTAAATGGAACCAGGTACCAGTTTTCAAAAGAAAAAATCAACCAGCTGGTAGACTATTATATCGATGGCATCACCAAACAATTGGTCTATGGGATTTACGAAGACGTAAGTGTGAAGAACAGGGACATCACCAGCAGGTCTAATTTTCAACCCCGTGGCACTTTAGAAATTGAACGCCTGCTGGTTGGAACAGATTACCGCAAAGCGGAGCTGGAAGAATTGATCCGCCTGAGAAAAGGAACTGCAAAGCCAACAAAATCTTTTGCGAAGTTCTTCTGGCAGACAGAACATTTTGTTTTCCAGCGCCCCAATTATTATACTACGGTAAGGATGTTTTCCACCAGGAATGCGAACATGGAAATGCCCTACAATGGTCCGGGCAAAACCACCCATCACCGTGCTGATGGCACGAATTATCTTGTCCTGAAAGGCAATGAATACCACAACATCTGGCCTGTGTATGACTGGCAAAAAATATCAGGCACCACGGTATTGCAAAAACCAGCATTGCCTGGTCCGGATGAGATTCAAAAGAAAGGATTGACAGGGTTTGTAGGTGCAGTAACCGATGACCTGTATGGCGCTGTGGTATTTGATTTCAAGAGTCCGCATGATATGGTGGAAGCCAAAAAATCATGGTTCTTTTTTGATGAGGAATATGTATGCCTGGGAACCGATATCCGATCCGAAAGCAAATTACCCGTGGCTACCACCATCAACCAAGTCTTGCTGAAAGGCGATGTTACCATTATGCAAGATGGCAACAAGCAAGTTCTTCCACAAGGCAACAGGGTAACAGATAAAGTGAAATGCGTATACCATGACAGGATTGGCTATATTTTTCCTGAGCCAGCAAAACTCAATGTATCCAACCAAAACGAATCAGGCACCTGGGCGGCCATCACCGATCAAAAAAACATCAGCAAAGAACTGGTGACTGAACCCGTATTCAAACTCTGGTTTGACCATGGCGCGCGTCCAGCAAAAGCAAGCTATCAATACATTGTAGTGCCTGATGTAGACCAGAACAAACTGATGGAAACCAGTCAAAACAACCGCTCCATCAAGATCCTGTCCAATACCGATACTGTGCAGGCGGTGCTGCATGGCAAACTCAACATGGTGCAGGCAGCATTTTACCAAGCAGCAGAACTAAAAGTTACGCTAACCCTTTCCCTGAAAATGGATAGTCAGGGAATGCTCATGGCCAGGATGGAAGGGAATCGCATCAAGGCCATCAGTGTTGCTGATCCATCAAGAAAATTGAGGCGCATTTCCCTTACTGTTCCTGGCATTTATGCCATAAAAAAGGAGGGACTCATTTGTTTGCCCAACAACCAGTTGCAGCAATCCATACTGCTCATCGACCTTCCGCAAGGAGTGTATGCCGGAAAATCAGTCAATCTACAATTATAATTTCAAGCAAATAATCATAATGAATTATCAGGCAAGTCAATCCAGGTATCAGCAAATGACCTACCGCCGTTGCGGAAACAGCGGCCTTCAACTCCCCGCCATTTCATTGGGGCTCTGGCAAAATTTTGGACATGTCGATCTGCGTTCAACATTTGAAAAGGTTCTTTATACTGCATTTGATCTGGGCATCACCCATTTTGATCTGGCCAACAATTATGGTCCGCCACCCGGCAGTGCTGAGTCCAATTTTGGAGACATCATGCAGGGTGATTTTGGCAAGTACCGCGATGAAATGATCATCTCCACCAAGGCTGGTTTTACCATGTGGGATGGGCCTTATGGAGATTGGGGCAGCAAGAAATACCTGGTGGCCAGTTTGCACCAGAGCCTCAAAAGAATGCGGTTGGACTATGTTGATATTTTCTATCACCACCGTCCGGATCCCAACACCCCTTTGGAAGAGACCATGACAGCACTTGACCTGATCGTAAGACAAGGAAAAGCGCTGTATGCAGGGATTTCCAATTATCCCCCAGATCAGGCACAAAAAGCATTTGACATACTCAAACAATTGGGTACGCCCTGCCTGATTCATCAGCCCAAATATTCCATGCTGGTGAGAACGCCTGAAGAAGGATTGCTGGATGTATTGGGGCAAAACAAAGTGGGTTGCATCGCCTTCTCACCTTTGGCTCAAGGCTTGTTAACCGATAAATACCTCAATGGTATTCCGGATCAATCCCGCGCCAGCAGGAGCCCTTCCCTGAAGCCTGACCACATCACTTCCGTAAAATTGGATGCAATCCAGCAACTCAATACAATTGCTGAACAGCGTGGCCAAAAATTGGCAGAGATGGCAGTGGCCTGGTTGTTGAGGGATGTCCGTGTTACCAGTGTACTGATTGGTGCCAGTAAAGTGGCCCATGTTCAGGATGCCTGCAATGCACTCAAGCATACCGATTTTACAACCACGGAGCTTTCGGCCATTGACCTGATCCTGAAAAATCTTGATTGATGATCATTAACTGCAAAAAAGGATTTAACGATTAATTTACTGTGGATGAAATGAAGATAAACTAGGTTTGAGACTGAGTTTTGCAACTGATCCTTCATCCATAACAATATTCATTATGATAAATCTTTTTTCCAGAAAATGCCTCAGCATGGCTGCATTGGCCAGCAGCTGCTTCCTTTTTTCCTGCACGCAAAATGCACTCACAGGCAAGAAGCAACTGACCATGATTCCGGAGGCAGAGGTGCAGTCCTTGGCATCATCACAGTACACTGATTTCATCAAGACCCATGCGGTGGTGAGTCCGAAAACCAATGCCAATGCGGCCATGGTGAACAGGGTTGGACTCAATATCACCCATGCTGTCAACCGTTATTATGCTTCGAATAACAATGCTGCTCTGTTGAACGGATACAACTGGGAGTACAACCTGGTGAATGACAATGCCATCAATGCATGGTGCATGCCCGGCGGAAAAATTGTGGTATACAGTGGCTTGCTTCCTGTAACCCTCAATGAAAATGCCCTGGCAGTGGTGATTGGACACGAGGTTTCCCATGCCTTGTTGCAACATGGTAACCAGCGCATGAGCGGTTCAATGTTGCAGCAACTGGGTGGAATGACGCTCTCTGTTGCCTTGAGCAAAAAACCATCAGAGACCCAGGATATTTTTATGCAGGCCTACGGTATTGGAACTGAGGTGGGGGTGATGTTGCCGTTTTCCAGAAAACATGAATTGGAAGCGGATCGCTACGGATTGATATGGGCCGTGATGGCAGGCTATGATCCTAATGAAGCATTGGCATTCTGGGACAGGATGGAAAAGGCATCGGGCGATCAGCAGGTGCCTGATTTTCTGCGGACCCATCCCTCTGATGCCATCAGAAAAGAAAAAATAAAATCCTATTTACCCGAAGCAATGGGTTACAAAGGAAAATAAACAATAGAAAAATGGAATTGATAATTTACCAGGTAGATGCATTTACAGACAAATTATTCGGTGGAAATCCTGCGGCCGTGATTCCATTGGAAGCATGGATTGATGAGGGCCTGATGCAAAAAATTGCCATGGAGAACAACCTTGCTGAGACAGTATTTTTTGTAAAAAATGAACTGCGTTATGATATCCGCTGGTTCACGCCCAATGTGGAAGTAGACATCTGTGGGCATGCGACCCTGGCTTCCGCTTTTGTATTGTTCAACCTTCTGGGTTTTACAGGTGATAAAATTGATTTCTTTTCGCACAGGAGTGGACTGTTGTCTGTGACACAAAATGGAGATCTGCTTACGCTTGATTTTCCTACAGATAAATTTGTTGAAGTTGAACTTGATCTACAGCTGCTTTCCTGTTTTCAGGAAACGCCCCTCAAGGCTTTCAGGGGAAGAAATGATTATATGCTGATCTTTTCAAGTGAAAAGCTGATCAGGGAAATGCAACCAGATTTCAGGAAAATAGGGGCATTGGATTGCAGGGGAGTGATTGTCACTGCTAAAGGTGAATCGGTAGACTTTGTGTCCAGGTGGTTCGGACCACAATCGGGTGTTGATGAAGATCCTACAACGGGGTCTGCACATACCACCTTGGTGCCTTATTGGCGCGAAATCCTGGGCAAAGATGAACTCAAGGCTTTGCAGGTATCACCTCGCTGTGGCAGTCTCTCCTGCAAGTACCTTGGAAATCGTGTGGAAATCAGTGGCCAGGGTGTTTTGTACATGGTGGGTAAAATATTCGTTTAATCCATATTCCTTCTCTAATCCTTAAATTGCACATCACGCCAGGCAGGGTTCATCATTTCATAATTTTTTCATCAACAATTGCATCATGCCCAAATCCGTTTTCTTTTTTTCATTGATCTACCTGCTGTTCATCAGCACAACTGGAGCCCAGGTCAATTTCACCATTTCCAATCCCTCCACAATCGACAGGAGGGGAGAGCTGGTATCAGTGGATTGGAAGTCCATTCAAGCAGCTTACCCATCTATTGATACAGCCGATTTTACCGTCATCAACAAAGCCACAAAAAAGGAGTTGGCCTGGCAGTTGGAACGAATGGGCGGAAAAGATATTGTCAATCTCCTTGTGCAGGTTGATCTTGCTTCAAAAGGCTTGTTGACGCTGCAATTGCAAAAAGGAAAATCTGCTTTGGCTCCTGTGAAAACATATGGACGCTATGTTCCAGAGCGCAAGGATGATTTTGCCTGGGAGAATGACAAAATTGCTTTCCGGATGTATGGAAAGGAATTGGAAAAGACGCCAAAGGAAATGGCTTACGGGATGGATGTTTGGGTAAAAAGCACTGACCGCATGGTGATCAATGAAAGGTACAAGCGGGGCAAATACCACGAAGACCTGGGTGATGGAATGGATTATTATCATGTGGGCTTTACACTCGGCGCTGGAAACATCGCTCCGATGATCAAGGATTCCATTTATTATGACGGAACCTATGCCCGCTACAAAGTGTTGGACAATGGCCCACTCCGTACCCGGTTTCAATTGGAATACAACGAATGGAATGCTGCAGGAATGAAGCTACGGGCAACAAAGACCATCACCCTTGATGCAGGCACGCATTTCAATAAGGTGGAAGTAGTTTATTCAGGAGATACCATGTCGGCATTGCCTTTGGTGGTGGGCATCATCAAAAGAAAAGAACAGGGCAGCATGTTGCTGGATGAGTTGAATGGAACCATGGCCTATTGGGAGCCCTTGCATGGTGCGGATGGCATCACCGGTGTGGGATCTTTTTTGCTTGAGCCATCAATGGGCATCAAAGTAACGGCAACACAACTCCTGATGCAAACATCAACACCCAAAGCAAAACCGGTTGTATACTATACAGGTGCTTCCTGGAACAAAGCTGGCGTATTTACCGATGCCCCGGCCTGGTTCTCACATGTTCAGCTGGCCAAAACAAAAATCATGCAACCCTTGCAGGTTGGTATTGTACCAGTAAAATAATCATATCCAATGAAATTATTCAAGGTTGATGGTGCTGTTCTATTGCAAACAGTAACTGCACTTTACAGTATGGAAAACCAATCCTGGGATGCATTGGTCAACCAGGAGAATCTCTATGATTTTCTGTTTGTGTATGCAACTGAGCATGAGCCCATTGCATCAACGATGGATGGCAAACAGGTTCAAGCGCCGATAGGAAGCCAGGAAATATGGGCAGCTGGCGTGACTTATTTGCGCAGCAAGGAAGCGAGGATGGATGAGTCGAAGGAGAGTGGTGCTGCCGATTTTTATGCCAAGGTCTATGAAGCAAAAAGACCTGAACTATTTTTCAAGTCTACTGCTGCAAGGTGCGCTGGCCCTGATCAGGAAGTACTGATCAGAAGGGATTCCCAGTGGAATGTTCCTGAACCGGAGTTGACTTTGTTTGCCAATGCCAACGGAAAGATTGTTGGCTATACGATTGGCAATGACATGAGTTCCAGGGATATTGAAGGGGAGAATCCTTTGTACCTGCCCCAGGCAAAATCTTATCAACGATCAGCGGCGATTGGCCCATGTTTGCTGGTAACGCCTAAACCCATTGATGCAGATACCCAAATCCACATGTCTATAGAAAGAAACAAAGAAATTGTTTTCAGTGGCAGCATCTCCATCAACCAAATGAAAAGAAAACACGAAGAACTGATCGGCTATCTTTTCATGGAGATGGATTTTCCCCAAGGGGCTTACCTGATGACGGGTACTTGTTTGGTTCCGCCCAATGATTTTACCCTTGCAGTAGATGATCTTGTACATATTTCCATTGATGGAATTGGAAGTTTGCGGAACAAGGTTGCCATCAAACAATAGTTTGTCTTATCTTTTGTCTTTAATCATGTTCATACGATGAGATCATTTATTCATTGCTTCACCATAGCCATTCTGGTGTTTTCAATAGTTGGTTGCAAGAAGGCCTCAACCCAAACCCCTGTTGTCAATCCTCCGGGCAACACTGGAACAGGATTGATTGATCCTGCAACACTCAAAGGTTCCCTGGTTTTTCAATCAAATTTTGAACCGCCATGTGCAGTGGTTCCCATCAATGCAACAACCGACAGGATCAGCGGAAAGGATGCACTGCTGGGATCCAGCAATGATTGGGATGCGCTGGAAGGAAATGTGTTGAGCACAAAGCCCTATTTCAATTACAATGGCGGAGATCTTTCCAAGCGGTTTGCCAAGATTGCAACTGACCCTGTCAATGCTTCCAACAAGGTCTTGCACTACAGCATCAATGACTCCTGGACAGAAACAGGTGGTGACATCAAGGCAAGGGTGCAATATGAATTCTATGGCATCAAAGGCGGCTACAAGGAATACTATCAATCTATGCGTATTTTTCTGCCTGATGAGTTCAGCCTCCTCAGAAAATATCCCAATACCATCAAATGGCTCACCATCGTGGAGATTTGGAACAACATCACCTGGAGCCAGACGGTACCGAATCGTTATCGGCTGACCCTGGGCATCGGCAAACTGATTCCGACCGAAGATGACCTCCATTTTATCCTGGATGCACAGGATTGTCTGCTGAACCCGGATGGCAGCCAGGTGTATACCACATTATGGTCTGCAAATGGCGCCAAGAGTGCTGTT
>Ga0222713_10003435_pt1 | contig 16440 bp, 14 predicted proteins | sample C33_649DmetaG_FD_165061 | JGI IMG/M metagenome (GOLD analysis project Ga0222713, IMG submission 165061) | Estuarine water microbial communities from San Francisco Bay, California, United States - C33_649D | ecosystem: Environmental > Aquatic > Marine > Unclassified | place: USA: California...
GGCGACTTTAAGTCACTTGGTGCACCAACTTCGACTGGCATGCGCATGTTTGCCATCAGTGGTCACGTAAACAAGCCCGGCGTGTTTGAAGTGCCCAACGGCGTGACCACATTTCGAATGTTGTTTGAGGCGTCTGAATATTGCGGCGGTGTGCGCAACGGCGGCAGTGTCAAAGCCTTTATTCCTGGTGGTGCATCGGCGATGTGGTTCTTCCCTGAACACCTTGACATGGCACTCGACAAACCAACCGTCGACAAGGCTGGCTCGATGCTTGGTTCAGGGGCCATCGTGGTCATGGACCAATCCACCGACATGGTGGCTGCGTGTTGGCGAATCGTGCGATTCTTTGCGCGTGAGTCATGCGGCAAGTGCACACCATGTCGCGAAGGCACCACATGGTTGGAGCGCGTGTTGAAGCGCATGCTCGATGGACACGGTCGCGCCGAGGACATCGACTTGTTGTTTGAGATCAGCGAAAGCATCAGCCCAGGCATCGCGTGGCCTCCGCGACAGACCACCATTTGTCCGCTCGGGCCGTCGGCAGTGTCGCCAATTGCATCAGCCGTGCGACGTTTCCGTCCTGAGTTTGAGCACTACATCGAACACGGCCGCCCGATTGACGGTGTTGAGTCACCGTTTGCCACACACCTAGCCACGCACGTCTGATTCGAACGCCATGACCGACACCGCAGCACCAAAGACCACAGTCAGCATCACCGTTGACGGCCGTGCAGTCGAGGCCAAGCCTGGCGAATTGCTCATCAATGCGTGTGAGCAGTCGGGTTCGTTCGTTCCACATTTTTGCTATCACCCCCGCATGTCGGCAGTCGGCATGTGTCGCCAGTGCATCGTTGAAGTAGAAGGCCCGCGCGGCAAGGCGCTCGTGGTGTCATGCATGACTCCGGTCGCCGAAGGCCAAGTGGTGTCCACTACTTCAGAACCCGCCAAGCGCGCGCAAGAAGGTGTGCTCGAGTTGTTGCTCGCCAATCATCCGCTGGATTGTCCGGTGTGCGACAAAGGTGGGGAGTGCCCGCTGCAAGACCAAGCGTTTTCGCATGGCCCAGGCGAAAGCCGTTACGTCGAAGAAAAGCGCCATTATGAAAAGCCGATTCCCATCAGCGACTTGGTGTTCTTGGATCGTGAGCGTTGCATTTTGTGTGATCGCTGCACGCGCTTTGCTAGCGAAGTGGCTGGCGACCCACTGATTTCGTTCACGAGTCGGGGCAACAACACGCAAGTCATGACGTTTCCCGACGAGCCGTTCAGCTCGTATTTTTCCGGCAACACCGTGCAGATCTGTCCGGTCGGTGCCCTCACCGCCTCGCCATACCGATTTAAGGCACGTCCGTGGGACTTGGAACAAGTGGAAAGCACCTGCACCACGTGCAGCGTTGGTTGCCGCACCGTGGTGCAAAGCAGTCGAGACGAACTCGTGCGATATCAGGGCGTTGATATCGAATCGGTGAACTGGGGTTGGCTGTGTGACCGCGGTCGATTCAACTTCGAGTCGGTGAATTCAAAGAACCGTGTTCACGCGCCGTTGGTGCGCAAGGACGGAGAACTTGTTGATGCGACATGGTCGTCGGCACTTGACGCCGCTGGTCGCATCCTGCGCACGGTGATTAACGACAAGGGTCCCGATGCTGTGGCCATCATTGGTGGCGCGCGGGGTTCAAACGAAGACGCATTCGCTTGGGCCAAGTTGGCCGATGCACTATGCATCACCGCTCGTGACTCGCAGCTTGGCGATGGCATGCCGGCCGAAGTGTTTGCGCTGCCGCAGGCGACTATTGCTGAAGTGTGTGCTGCACGCACCGTGTTGTTGTTGGCGCCCGACCTAAAAGAAGAACTTCCTGTTTTGTATCTACGACTGCGTGATGCTGCAGAAAAACGTCAGACCCGAATCATCGAAGTATCACCCCGGGCCACCGGATTGGCCGACTACGCGTGGAAGTCGGTGCGCCACGACCCAGGTGACCAGCCGCGCGTGGTGAGTGAGTTGCTGGCTTCGCCAGATGTCGCTGCGCAATTGGCTTTGGGCAATGTGGCTGTTGTGGTGGGTCGCGGCAACCTCGCCGAGTCACCTGAGTTTTCGCTGCTAGCTGTGGGCGCAGTGCTCAGTGCGCAACCCGAGGCCCGGGTGTTGCCAGTGGTGCGTCGCGGCAACGTGCGTGGCGCAGTGACCGCCGGCTTGACGCCGCAACGGGCAGATGGTGACACCAATGCGATACTCGCCGCAGCCGCAGCAGGCAAGGTGGAGTGCCTTGTTTTGCTGGGTGCCGACCCATTCACCGACGTGCCAGATGCCGACTTGGTGCGACGTGCCTTTGCTGGTGTCAAACATGTGATCGCCGTCGACACGTTCGTGACCGAGTCATCCCGCCACGCCGAGGTGTTGTTGCCGGCCGCGGCCTATGGCGAAAAAATGGGAACCACCACCAACTGCGAGGGTCGCGTCAGTGATGTGGCCCAAAAAATCACGACTGCTGGCACAGCACGACCCGACTGGATGATTGCTGCGGAACTCGCGATGGAACTTGGCGTTGATCTTGGTTATTCGTCGTACGGCGAAGTGCATGCCGCAATGACAGCGGGCATCGCAGCGTTTGCGCCTGCCGCCGAAGCTCGTGCGGTACGGCGCGAAGGTGTGGTCATTGCGCACCCAGTAGCGGTGCGCATCACTGCGGCTGCCACCTCGGCAGCGCCACGCCTCACTCATCAGTTTCGATTGCTGGTTTCCCGCGTGTTGTACGACCAGGCAGTGTCTACGAGCCAGAGCCCGTCGCTCGCCCCGTTGGCGCGTGACGCCGGAATCCACCTGCATTCAAGTGACGCACTTCGACTTGGTGTGCGTGAGGGCAGCGACTTGCGTGTTGCCGCCAATGGCTCGGCGGTCGTGTTGCCACTGGTGATCGACGATGCAGTCTCACGCGGCGTGGCTTTCGTTCCGTTTAATCAGCACGGCAATGACATTCGGGTGTTGATCCGCCACGATGTGCCGGTGACCGATCTGGTTATCGAGGTCATCTGATGTTGGCCCTCGACCCGATGCTCGAGGGTGGTTTGTTGTGGACACCTTTGCTGATCGTGTTGCTCAAGGTTGTGGTGGTGTTCGTTATTGGTCTGGTGGCAACCATGTTGATGGTGTGGTTTGAGCGCAAGGTCATTGCCGGAATGCAAAATCGAATCGGGCCGAATAAGGCTGGTCCGTTTGGTCTCTTGCAAACGCTGGCCGACGGCATCAAGCTCTTTTTCAAAGAAGATTTGATTCCGCGTCGTTCCGATCGCTTCGTGTTTGCCCTCGCCCCGTTTTTGGCGCTGGTTCCGGCGTTCCTCGCCTTTTCAATCATTCCGTTAGGCGGAGACTTCCGCGACGGCAACGATGGCATCGTCACGTGGTTTGGCGTTGAAACACGGGTGCAACTCGCTGACCCGCACATCGGAGTGTTGTTCGCTCTCGCAATCTCGTCAATCGCGGTGTATGGCATCATGCTGGCCGGCTGGTCGAGTGGTTCGAAGTATCCGCTGTTGGGTTCGGTGCGTGCCTCGGCTCAGATGGTGAGCTACGAAGCAGCGCTCGGTTTGTCGCTGGCATCAGTGATCTTGGTGTCAGGAACACTTTCTACGAGTGGCATCGTGGGCACACAGACGACGCTCACCAACTGGAATGTTGCGGCCACGGGCATTGTGCCGTTCATTATCTTTCTTATCGCTGCCACCGCCGAGCTCAATCGTCCACCATTCGATCTGGTGGAAGCCGAGCAGGAACTCGTCGGTGGCTTCAACACCGAGTATTCGTCAATTCGATTCGCGCTATTTTTTCTGGCCGAGTTCATGAATACCGTCACGATGTCGGCGTTGATCGTGACCTTGTTCTTCGGTGGGCCACAGCCCCCCTCATACGGTGGAGTCACACTGGATATTCCATTGATTCCAAACGGCCTGGAAGGCACGATCTGGCTTCTTGCCAAGGTGGTCGTGTTTCTCTACATCTATGTCTGGTTCCGGGCCTCGCTGCCACGCTTGCGCTACGACCAGCTCATGGATTTCGGTTGGAAAGTGCTGATTCCGGCCTCGCTTGGATGGTTCATTTTGTTGGCAGCCCAGCGCTTGGCACGTAATGAGGGCTGGAATATTTTTGCAACCACCGCAATTGCTGTGGCGGTGTTGGGGGTGTGTTATGTGCTCATGCAGGCGGCATTCGCTGTGAGCAACAAGACTCGTGAGCGAGAAGGAGCACAGTTCTAGATGGGTTATCTCGGAGGCTTCCTCGTAACGCTGCGCCAGCACGGTCGCAAGAACCGCGTGACCACGCAGTACTCAGGCGGACGGTTGTTCAAACGCGACAAGCGCAATGCCGCAACCATGGACGAAAAAATTGATAAACCCGAGCGTTTGCACGGGCGCCACGTGCTCAATCGCTATGAGGACGGCATGGAGAAGTGCATCGGTTGTGAATTGTGTGCAGCAGTGTGTCCAGCCAAGTGCATCCATGTGCGTGGCGCCGACAATGACCCCGATAACCCGACATCCCCAGGTGAGCGCTTCGGCTGGATCTATGAGATTAACTATCTGCGCTGCATTCACTGCGACCTTTGTGTTGAAGCGTGCCCAACCGAGGCAATCACCGAGACCAAGTTGTTTGAATTTTCATTCACGAATCGCAAAGATGCGATTTACACCAAGAACGAATTATTGGTAGGGGAGGACGGCAAGCCGCAGCATTTGCCGTGGGAAGACTGGCGCCCAGGTGAAGACGAGCACACTTCGGCGTGGATGCGGGCCACTGCATCTGCTGGTGATGCCGAATTCGTCGGCGTGGTGTCATGGGCAGGCGAGCTCGGTTATGGAGTACGAGCGGCCGAAGCAACCCAGAGCGAAGCCGACGAGTCGTCGACACAAGGTGATGGTGCACGGCACTAATGGAGCTCATTGTTTTTGTTCTTGCCAGTGCGATGATGCTGATTGGCGCATTTGGCGTAATCACGCGCCGTAACCCCGTGCATGCAGCACTCTCACTGGTGCTCACGTTGTTTGGTGTGGCGGTGCATTTCGTGGCGCTTGAGGCATATTTTTTGGCAGCGGTGCAAATCATCGTCTATGCCGGAGCAATCGTGGTGCTGTTCTTGTTCGTCATCATGTTGCTGGGTGTTGACAAAGCAGAAGATTTACAAACCGAGCCGCTCGTGGCACAGCGCTGGTTGGCGGGCATAGCCGGCCTCGGTTTGTTGGGTCTGCTGGTCATCGCCGTATCACGCGGGGTGGAAATGCTCACCACACGCGCAGAAGGTCTTGCAACGTCGGCGGAAGGTGCTTCTGGTGATGCCAACATCCAACAACTGGCCCGCTCGGTCTTTGGTGACTATGTGGTGGCGTTTGAACTCACATCGATTTTGTTGGTGGTTGCCGTAGTCGGCACTGTGATGCTGGCGCGTCGGCGCGTGCCAGGGGAGGCGTGATGCCCGAGCCAACGACGCTGTCCTACCTAGTCGTCGCCGCCCTGTTGTTCGTCATGGGCACGGTGGGTGTGATGGTGCGGCGTAATCCGCTGATCATGTTCATGTGCATTGAACTGATGTTGAATGCAGTCAACTTGTCGTTCGTTGCGCTAGCTCGCGAACTTACCGATATCAATGGCCAGTCAATTGTGTTCTTCGTCTTGGTTGTTGCAGCAGCAGAAGTGGTTGTCGGGTTGGGCATCATTGTGGCAATCATGCGTAATCGATCCAGCCTGAGTGCCGATGACATGGCGGAGTTGGCGGGCTAGGCACATGACGAATCTGGTGTGGTTGGTGCCGTTCTTGCCGCTTGTCGGCGGACTGATGTTGATTGTTGTCGGTTCACGTATCGGTGAGCCGCGTGCAGGCTGGCTTGCCACCGTGATGACTGCTGCATCGTTTGCGGTGACTGTGGCGGTGTATTTCGACTTACTCGGTACGCCCGCCGAAGAGCGCTCGCATGTAGTGACGCTGTTTCAGTGGATTCCTGTTGGTGCACTGCAGGTTGACTTTGCTTTGCTGGCTGACCCGCTCAGCATCACGATGGCGTTGTTCGTAACCGGCATTGGCTCGTTGATTCATTTGTACGCAATTGGGTATATGCATGGCGACCCGAAGTTTGCCAAGTTCTTTTTGTATCTCAACTTGTTCGTGTTCTCCATGTTGATATTGGTGCTCGGCGAAAACCTGCTCGTGACATTCCTCGGGTGGGAGGGTGTGGGGGCGTGCTCATATTTCCTTATTTCGTTCTGGCACACCCGCAACAGCGCGGCCGTCGCCGGCAAAAAAGCCTTTGTCACCAACCGCATCGGTGACTGGGGTGTGATGACAGCGATGTTCGTTGCGTTCTCAGCCGTCGGGTCGGTGTCGTACAAGGCCATCAATGAATCCGCGCTCGAAGGCACCATTTCGCAAACGGCAATCTCGGCGATTGCAGTGCTGCTGTTCGTCGGTGCGTGCGGCAAGAGTGCGCAATTGCCGTTGTATTTCTGGCTGCCAGATGCCATGGAGGGGCCAACACCCGTGTCGGCGCTCATCCATGCTGCAACGATGGTGACTGCCGGTGTGTTCTTGATGACGCGAGTTGGCCCAGTGCTCACATCGTCGTATGGCTGGGTGCCCGACACGATTGCCATCGTTGGTGCAGCGACTGCACTCTTCGCTGCATCAATTGCGGTGGCCCAGCACGACATCAAGCGAGTGTTGGCGTATTCAACTGTTTCGCAACTCGGGTTCATGTTCTTAGCGATTGGCTCGGGGGCCTATGTCGCAGCGATTTTCCACATGATTACTCACGCGTTTTTCAAAGCGCTGTTGTTTTTGGGTTCGGGTTCGGTCATTCACGGCATGCACCACGAACAAGACATGCGCAAGATGGGTGCTCTGCGTGTGGCCATGCCGGTCACCGCGTTTACGTTCATCATCGGCTGGTTGGCAATTGCCGGTGTGCCGCCATTCGCCGGCTTTTGGTCGAAGGATGAAATCTTGCTGTACGTATATGCCGACAACCGATTGCTCTACTTCGTGGGAATGGTCACTGCGCTACTCACGGCGTATTACATGACGCGCCAAGTCATCATGGTATTTTTTGGCGAAGCACGTTGGAATGATGCTGCGACCGAGCACGGTGCACACGGCGATTTTCGTCCGCATGAAAGTCCCAAGGTCATGCTCGTGCCGTTGGTGGTGTTGGCGGCGTTGTCGGTGGTGGGTGGCGCGATGCAGTTGCCGTTCAGCAAAGATCTGCATTTCCTCGGGCACTGGCTCGAGCCCGTAGTGGAGGATGCCGAGCGCAGCATCAAGGGCACTTGGGCATACGACAACAAATATGTGTTGCTGTTCGCCGCCATCGTGGTGGCAATCACCGGAATTCTGCTGTCAGTTGCGGTGTATGCCAAACGGCGCTTGCCGACAATTGAGCCAAAGATATTGGAGAACGCATGGCTCTATGACGCCACCGTCGCCCGCTTAGTTGGCGGCCCTGGCGCTGGCGTGTTTCAGGCCGTCACCAATTTTGACGCCAAAGTTGTGGATGGTGCAGTCAACGGTGCAGGTGCCGTGGCGCGGGGCCTTGGCACACAGGTGCGGCGTTCGCAGTCGGGTTTCGTGCGCGCTTACGCAGTGATCATCTCGCTGGGCACAGTGGTCGTGCTCGCATGGTTTGTTTGGCGTGGGTGGCTGGCATGAGTGTGATTGTCACAGTGGCAACTGGCTCGTCAACCGGCTCGTCAACCTTGACGTTTCCGATTCTCACTGGGCTGGTGCTGACACCATTGATAGGCGCAATTGCGGTGTTGTTCTTTGGTCGGCTGCGACCTGAGTGGACAAAACTTGCTGCGCTCACATCGAGTGTTGCCACTGGTGCCCTCAGCCTGTGGGTGCTGCAAGCATTCGATTCGACCAACGCTGGCTTTCAATTCGTGTCGCAACACGAGTGGATTCCAGCCTGGGGTATTTCGTGGCACCTCGGCATTGACGGCATTTCGCTGTTTCTCGTGGTGCTCACCGGAATTTTGTTTCCGTTGGTAGTCGCCGGGGTCGACCCTCACCATGACGAGCGCCCGTATCTGGCGTGGATGCTCATCCTGCAGGCAGGTGTGATGGGTTCGTTCGTGAGCCTCGACTTGTTTTTGTTCTTTGTGTTTTTCGAAATTGTGCTCGTGCCGATGTATTTCTTGATCGGCGGTTGGGGTTATGACGACCGCGTGTATGCGGCCACCAAGTTCTTTTTGTTCACCATGGCTGGGTCGGCGTTCATGTTGGTGGGCATTGTGGCAACGGCATTGTTGTCGCGTGACTCGGTTGGTGAAGTCACATTCGATCTTGTGGTCTTGGCTGAGACCGGTTCACTCTCGGTTGCCGAGGGCCGCTGGTTATTCGTTGCGTTTGCCGTGGCGTTCGCAGTGAAAGTGCCACTGTTTCCTGTGCACACGTGGTTGCCTGATGCGCACACACAGGCACCGACTGGTGGCTCGGTAATCTTGGCCGGTGTGTTGTTGAAAATGGGCACTTACGGTCTGTTGCGTTTTGGGGTGTATTTGTTTCCAGAAGCCAGCGTGTGGGCTCGGCCGGCGTTGTACACATTGGCAGTCATTGGCATTTTGTACGGGGCGATTGCGGCCACCATGCAAACTGACTTGAAGCGTCTTGTGGCGTATTCGAGCGTGGCGCACCTGGGCTTTATCGTGCTTGGCACCTTTGCACTCACCGACCAAGCCGTCACAGGTGGTGTGATGCAGATGGTCAACCATGGTGTTTCGACGGGTGCATTGTTTTTGCTCGTGGGCATGATTTATGAACGCCGCCACACTCGTCTGATTGCTGAGTTGCGAGGCTTGCAACACGTGGCGCCGATATTCGCAGGCTTTTTTATGATCGTGATGTTGTCGTCAATCGGCTTGCCCGGGTTGAACGGTTTCGTAGGTGAATTCCTGATCCTGATTGGTGCTTTTGACACTGCCCGCTGGTGGGTCATCATCGGCACTGTAGGTGTGGTGTTGGCAGCGTTGTATTTGCTGTGGGCCTATCAGCGCGTATTTCATGGCGAGCCCGATGAGGCGAACCAGGGCTTTGCTGAATTGCGCCTGCGCGAAGGTCTTTTGTTGAGCGTGTTTGTGGCAATCATCGTGTTTACCGGTGTATATCCCAAGCCGATGTTGTCGCGCATTGAGCCAAGCGTGACTGCACTCATTGAACACGTTGAGTCGCGCACCGATTATCAACGCCCAATTCAGGGTGAAGCAAAGGAATAACTCATGGAGCTTGACACCGACTTCACCGCACCCACCATCGAATGGTTCGCACTCTCGCCGCATATCGCGCTAGTTGGCGGCATGTTGATACTGCTGCTGGTGGGCGCATTGACCCCCCGCTGGCCGCGCGGTTGGTATGGCCTTGCGTCGGCCACCACTGCAGGGGTGGCAGGTGTGCTCGCAGCAGTGCAATTTGGCGAACTTTCTAGTGCCGCACCACGCACGTTGGTGAAAGGTGCGTTGGCACAGGATCGCTTCGGGTTGCTGGCATTTATCACCGTGTGCGTGGCGGTGGTGTTCACGAGCATGACGACAGCAGATGCTGCAGCGCGATCAGCCAACGATGTAGCACCGCGCACCACCGACTCTCTTGAGCACTATGTGTTGTTGCTCACCTCCGCACTAGGTGCCGCAATCATGGTCACAGCTAATGACCTAGTCGTTTCGTTTTTGGGAATCGAGATTCTGAGCTTGTCGTTGTACGTGTTGGCGGCGAGCGATCGACGGCGAACGGCTAGTCAAGAAGCGGGGCTTAAGTATTTCATCCTTGGCGGGTTTGCCTCAGCATTTTTGTTGTACGGCATCGCACTGGTGTACGGCACAACCGGGCAAACCAACATCAGCGGTATCGGTGCGGTGTTGGCCGACGAAATCAGTGTGCCTCGCAATGATGTGATGCTGCTAGCAGGTGTGGCGTTGTTGTTGGTCGGCTTTGGCTTCAAGGTTGCTTTGGTGCCGTTTCATTCCTGGACGCCCGACGTGTACCAGGGTGCGCCAACACACGTAACCGGGTTTATGGCATCGTTGGGCAAAGTGGCTGCAGTAGTGGCACTCGTGCGCCTGTTTGTTGTTGCCTTCCCATCACGAGCGGATGACTGGCGCCCGGCGGTGTTTGGGTTGGCGGTGCTCACGTTGGTGGTGGGTTCGGTCTTGGCGATCGTGCAAACCGATGTGAAGCGCATGTTGGCGTACTCATCAATTGCTCACGCCGGCTTCATGTTGGTGGGCCTCGAAGCCGCAGGCCGCATTGGTTCAGACTCAGCAAGTGACGGCGTGTCAGCAGCACTCATTTATGTGGTGCTGTATTCGGTGTTGGCGGTTGGTTCATTTGCAGCCGTATCAATCGTCTCGAGCGCCGCATCGACGACCTCGTTGGATGTGTTTAGGGGTGTCGCAAAAACCAACCCAGTGTTTGCCCTCGGTTTCACGGTCTTATTGCTGGCGCAGGCCGGGGTGCCGCTCACAAGTGGCTTCGTGGCCAAGTTCGGCGTGATTCGCGCAGCGGTATCCACCGAGAGCTATGTACTGGCGGTGTTGGCGATGGTCTCGGCAGTTATCGCGGCCTATTTGTATTTGCGCATCATGGTGAGTATGTGGCTTGCCGAACCGGCATCTGTTGCACCGCGCAGGGTCACGATTGCGGGTCGCATGACGCTCGGTATTGCGGTTGCCATCACGTTGGTGCTCGGCGTGTTACCCACTTGGTTGCTCAACCTAGGTGACTCGCTCACCAACCTCGTGCGCTAGACGTTTCACGCACTTTGATACTCACGGGATAAAGTGAACGTGCATGCCGTCCTTCATCGAAGAAGTAAAAGTTGATGGGGCTGTTGCAGCCATCATCGTGCGCAGTGGTTTTAATCCTGATGGAATTCAATTTGTAACTCCTGATGACTACTCACAGCAACTTGGCTATATGCGCCGCCCCGCTGGTTACGTAATTCAGCCACATATCCACCTGCAAGTTGAACGCAAAGCGTCGTTCACCCAGGAGGTGTTGTACGTGCGCAAGGGACGAGTACGAGTTGACTTCTACCGAGACGATGAGTCGTATGTTGAGTCACGCGAGATTGCAATGGGCGATGTGATTTTGCTTTCAACAGGTGGGCATGGTTTTGAAATGATTGAAGAGTCAGAAATGATTGAAGTAAAGCAGGGCCCGTATCTGGACGATAAACGCCGGTTTACCCCAAGCCCCAGGTGAACTGCACCGAGACGTTCGTTCGATAAGACTCCTTAAACCCCAGCGACTGGTACAGGTTCTTAGCCGACTCATTGGTCAGCGTTGTATCGACTGCGATTCCAACACCTCGCAATTTTGCATCGGCTGTTGCGCGCTCAATGAGTTGTCGCGCGACTCCGAGTCGGCGGAAAGACTCGGCGACATACACCGCGACGATGTAGTCATGAGGGTCTAGTTGTTTGGCAGCGTTCTGCAGCCTGGTCAGATCCTGTGATTGGGCAAAAGCCTTACGGATTCCGAGTGAACCAAGGGCAACGAGCCACGACCACGGACGGTACGCAACAAGGAAGATTCTCGACTGCGCGTAGGCATGGCGCATGACGATGAGCCCACCAGCCAAGTTGTCGCTCGCTGATTTGTCTCTAGCCAGGGCTAGGTACGCAGCATGCCCTTGGCGCACGAGATGCCGATACAGTCCTGCTGTTGTCTTGGCGCCACGCTGCGAGGTCAGGGTGCCCGGTAAGCACGTCACATGAAGTGCCGCGGCGCTACTGAGGTGAGGAGAGTCAGCTTCGGCTTGCTGGAAGTCGAAAGATGAACTCACTTGCGATGAGCCCGGCGAACACTGAGTGGCAGGATCACATATGGTGCTCCGCGCTTAATGAGCCCCCAGAGTGTGGTGCCAGTTTTTGAATATCCATAGCGCCGAACTTGACAGACGTGCGGCACTTCGACGATGCGGTTACCCCGGCGATGGGCAAGAAAGATAAACCGAACGCAATAATCTCCATATGAACCCCGCAGTCCGATCTTGATGACGCTCTCTTTGCTGGCGACAATAAAGCCAGATGCGAGGTCACGACAGCAGCGTCCGAGCAAGAGCCAAAGATAACGGTTGAGCACTCGGCTGAGCAGCACCGCTGAGAGCGAGTCGTTGGAGTTGCGGAGATTGCGTATGACTTGCAAGACGCTGGTTTCGCCTACCGTTTCGACACCTTTAAAACCGCCACCTGCGATGAAGCGTGAGCCAACGACGATGGGGTCAATGTCGGTGGAAGAGCGATATGCCTCGACGAGGTCAACCAGTGACGCTGGGGGCATTGAACCGTCTGCGTCCATCCAGGCGACATGGTCAAAAGATGCGGCGAGGACTCCATCAGTTAATGAATTTGGAAGTGATGCTGGCTGGCCCTTGCGAGACACATAACGTATGCGTGGATCTCGGCTACTGAGCTCTGCCAGCAATAGATCGGTGCCGTCGGTGGACGAGTCGTCCACAACAATAATCTCTACCGCGTCAAGCACGGGCGAGAGAGCACTACAAAGTTCTGGAATCAGTTCAGCGAGGTTGTCTCGCTCGTTGAGCACCGGCAACACAACCGAAAGTTGCGTAAGTGACGACATGTCAATCTGCGCTATGGCTGCAACTCGTGAAGGACTGCAACCAGCTGTTGTGCACAGAAACTGACTTCGTCATCCGTGATACCGACAAAACTCGGTAAGTAGAGGCCTTGGTTACCGAGTCGTTCCGCCACGGGTAATGACGGCTGGGCATCTAGAGAATATTTTGACAGCATGGGTTGTTTGTGGAGTGGGTAGAAAAACGGTCGCGTATCGACACCTCGATCTCGGAGCAGTTTGGCAATTTGACGCGCGTCAAGTGGCTCGGCGAGAATGATCCCCACCACCCAATACATGTTGCGTGAGTACGAAGTTTCTGTTGGTTGCATCTGAATCAATGGATGGTCAGCAAGCACGTTGTGATACGCGAGCCCGATTCGGCGTTTCTCTGCGGTCACCTCATTCATGCGCTGTAACTGACTTTTGCCAAGAGCTGCTTGCAGCGCAGACAAGCGAGCATTCCAACCGATTTCTTCGTGCACGAATCGTGGTCCAGGTGCCGGCAAAAATGCCAAGTTCCGCAACCCGCGTAACCGTTGAGCAAAGTTGGCGTCGTCAGTAACAATCATTCCACCCTCGCCCGTAGTGATGGCCTTGTTTGCGTAGAAACTGAATGTTGAAGCGAGCCCGAAAGAGCCGCACAGCTTGCCGTTGTACGTCACCGTGTGTGATTCGGCGGCATCTTCAATGATCACAACTTGATGCTTGTCACAGAGCGCGACGACGGGGTCCATATCAATGGGCAGACCGTAGATCTGAACAGCCAAGAGCGCTCGAGTTCGTGGCGTAATTGCAGCGTGGAGCGTGGCTGCTGAAAGATTCCAGGTCAGTGGGTCAACGTCAATGAACACTGGTGTTGCCTTGGTTCGCAGCACCGCAAAAAGGCATGAGGCGATGGTAAAGCTCGGGATGATTACCTCGTCACCTGCCTCAAGATCGAGGGCGTGTAACGCAAGATCCAGTGCCACGCTTCCGTTCGACACAGCGATGCCATGTTCACGGTGCACTGCAGCTGCAAATGCTTTTTCAAATTCGGCGACGATTGGGGCATCTCCAGAGACGAATCCCTGTCGCAAAATGTCGGCTACGGCGTCGACATCAGCGTCGGTAACGCATGGTCGACTTACAGGAATCATCACTCAGTCAAAGCCTAGATGAAAAATGTCAAGCCAAGACGTAAGAATCTCTCGCTAATTGATGCACTTACGCGATTTCTTAGTGGCACGATTTCTTTAGCGACACCGTGCAACAAAGCTGTCGAAGAGTTTTTGCTGGTCGGTAGTTGCTGCTGCGTCGTCTTCGGGGTGCCACTGCACACCCATAATCCATCGGGCATCTTGATGTTCAACTGCTTCAATCGTGTTGTCTGGCGCGCGGGCCACGACAGTGAGCTCGGGCGCCACGTCACGTAATGCTTGGTGGTGATACGAGTGACAGCGTTGCGGCGAGGTCGTATCCATGGCTAGTGCAAGTCGAGAACCAGCTGTCAACACAACTGGGTGATACGTATCCCAGTGGCTTTCGCGGTCGCTGAGCACATCACCAAGGTCTTGATGCAGGGTGCCACCCAGCGCCACATTGAGCAATTGGATGCCTCGGCAAATGGCAAGTAGTGGTTTGTCTTGCCGAACTGCTTCGCGCACGACTGCGAGCTCGAATTCGTCGTGAGCAGCCACGATGCCATAGACCGTGTCGCTGCGCTTCACCTCGCCGTAGTACACAGGGTCGATATCGCCACCACCCTGAATCAGCACGCCGTCAACTGCAGCAACGAGTGACTCAACATCAGGCAGTGACTCTGCAAGTGGTGGCACTGTCAACACCACGCCACGAGCGCGAGCTATTGATTCGGCATAGCGCAACCCGTTGGAGTAGCTGTCGCCGCGTACGCCGGTGGCACCCGAAGTCAGTTTGCCGGGCAACAGGATGCGGGGAGCCACGCTGTGGTTAATCCTGAGTTTTACTGGCTTGTTCGCATAGCGGAAGTTCCGCGACTGCAATTGAAATGCCTATTCGCCCACTGATTAAGGAGCGTAAGCGTCCTTGATCGGCCGAGACAGTCACTAAATGAGATGGCGACTTTTCCTCACAAAATTGGATGCTGTTTCCGTCAACGATGATATTCAAATCTGTCGCCCGATTAACCATGGCGGTCCACTCGTAAGGTCGCACGCCGCGGCCACGTGCGTTGAATCGGAGTGCTTCGTCCACTAAAACTATTGACTTGGCTTCAATAAGCAACTCTCTCGATTCGCTCATTTGCGCAATAAACTCCCGCTGTTTCATCCAGTCAAGGTAGTAGCCAGAATATGTCGCAATATTTAAGGCAACTGAAATGCTGATTATCAAAAAAAGAAAGGCCCGTTCACGTCTTCTGAGCATCTTTGCAACTGCAAGAATGATCAACGCAATGCCGAAAGGTTGGAGCAACTGATGCCGTGAGTTCCAGTCAGACTCGTCTGGCAGAAATGGCAGAATCCAGTCAGAGAGATTCGCAAAGTGTCCAACGGCCAGGTATGGGAATGTGCCAGCACCCAGGACTGCAAAACCTATTGAAAGCAGCACAAACTCACGGCTCACAGCTTTTTCTCTCCGTAATTTGAGTCCTAAAAGCATCAGGGGAGTCAGCAGTAGCGACGTAAAGACAACTGCGCGAAGAAGAAATGCCACCTGAATGGTGTTGTAGCCATCAGTAATTGCGTAAGACGGAAATAACACTGGAAAAAGGTATCGGTGCACAATTGGGAATGCACAAAGAGCACCGAGTATCACTAGTCGGTCAGCAGAAGTCTGAAGTTCACGGCGAACTAACTTCGCTCCCAGAACGACGATGATGACGGCTACGAACACCTGCAACGAGGCTGTGAACATGCTCCAGAAGATCGGAAGCAAAGCCAAGACACGTATCGGTACACGCGGGCTCAGGGTCATCCATGCACCCAACATAAAAAGTAGGAGCGAGAACGAATATTGGTAATCAATATGTGAGATTCGTGCTCCGTATGCTGGCATGAACAGCACAACCAAGGTGATAGAGTTGGTTTCTTTATCTCGTAGCCAACGAGTGCGCTGCAAGAATTTAGCGAGCAACATTGCAATCAGCGGAAAGTACAAAAATGTGAGGACCCTCATCAGCCATGGGCCTGGTGCGATGAGAGTCGCTTCGATGGTTGCTCTCCCTGGCAGTACGCATCGAGTGCATTCAGTAAAGTACGGCTTAACGCCCTCGGATCCCTCGGCGTAGACCATCCAGTCGTCCCAATACAGTGCATTCCATGAAGCCATCAAGAAGCCATGTGAGACGCAATACAACAGAAGTATTCGCGTCCAGCGAAGCTGCCCATTGATGTGGAGTAGAGAAAACTTGCGAGTTAGGCGGTCAAAAACTGAGCCTGAGATTGACACGTTACTCACATCCAGACTTTAGTGCGGCTGTTAGCGCCCTGTGACTTCAGATATCTCGTAACCCTCAGCTTTGGCGGCTGCAATCAGCGTTTCGGTGTGGTCGCGCCCGCGGACCTCAAGCACCACTTGCACACCAGTTTCGCGCACGTGCAAGTCAACACCTTCACGCACGTGTTCAACTTCAATCAGGTTGGCGCCGTATTGGGCAAACACGGTGAGCAGTCGAGCCAAGCCACCTGGTCGATCGCTGATTCGGGCGAACACAATCAATCTACGGCCGCTGTTGGTTTCGTGGCGTCGCACGAGCCCGGTCAACAACCCAAGGTCAGCATTGCCACCCGACAGCACCACGCAGGTTGTGCCGCGCTCAGCCGGCTTGACTCGCCCAGCAATCAGCGCTGAAACTCCGACTGCGCCGCCA
>Ga0222713_10003436_pt1 | contig 16438 bp, 17 predicted proteins | sample C33_649DmetaG_FD_165061 | JGI IMG/M metagenome (GOLD analysis project Ga0222713, IMG submission 165061) | Estuarine water microbial communities from San Francisco Bay, California, United States - C33_649D | ecosystem: Environmental > Aquatic > Marine > Unclassified | place: USA: California...
TGGAAATAAAATGGAAATAAATGGAAATAAACTCGGCGAGAAAAACGAGTCCAATGAATTACATAAATGTACTGGTTGTAATAAAATATACAAATCTTTATCTGGGTTATGGAAACATAAAAAAATATGTAAAAATAATAATATGTATGATTCTCTAATAAATGAACAAAATGAACAAAATGAACAAAATGAACAAAATCAAATAAAGGTATTAACAAACCTTGTTCTTGATGTGGTAAAACAAAATCAGGATTTAACAAATAAATTAGTTGATATTTGTAATAAAAATACTTCAAATACTAATATTTCAAATAACAATATAAATTCAAATAACAAAACATTTAATCTTCAATTCTTTTTAAACGAGACTTGCAAAGATGCTATGAATATAATGGATTTTGTGGATTCAATAAAGATACAATTGTCAGATTTGGAGAATGTTGGGAATCTGGGTTATGTAGATGGTATTTCAAAAATAATAGTTAAGAATCTAATTTCTCTTGATGAGACAAAGAGACCTGTTCATTGTACTGATTCAAAGAGAGAAGTAATATATGTAAAGGATGAAAATAAATGGGAAAAGGAGAATGAAAATAAACAAAAGATGAGAAAAATGATAAAACACGTGACACATAAGAATTCCAAATTATTGAATGAGTTTAAAACAAAGTATCCAGGATGTGAAAAAAGTGAATCAAAATTCTCGGATAAATATGATAAACTCATCATTGAAGCAATGGGTGGCAAAGGCGATAATGATTTGGAAAAAGAGGACAAAATCATTAAAAAAATAGCCAAAAATGTTACAATCGATAAAATAAATGAAACCGAGTAATTTTAGTATCTAAACCAAATGTAATCGGATTTTGCGTTTAAAGCTCTCTTCATCATTAAACAAAAACAACTTGAATTTTCTACTATCAAAATTTTCAAAATCGTCTCTCAAAGTAATCCTTGAAGACAATTTTAATTCAGGTAAAAACACGATGTATTGAAATAGTCCATCATTTCGGTTTATTTTGTCAAATACATAACCATCATATTCTTTATCAATTAAGTCGGAATTATTAGCACACAGGTCTAAGAGTGTGCAATCACATTGGACTTTTCTTATCGACCGCATTGTCGTATTAATATAGTCCAAATCTCTTAACCACTTCTCATAAAATTTGTCCACATTTTCAGATAATTTTACGAGACCTAAAACGCTCTGTAATTTAATCATATTTAATAAATCGACCAAACGGCGAATAGGACTTGTAATATGAATATAAGCGTCCATATCAAGCAGCTCATGGCGAACCGAACCCGTATCAGCATTTGTAATAAGTGTGCCGTCAATATATTGCCCTGATGCGCTATTCCATATTTTAATATACTTGGCAACATCTTCGGGTACGCTATCTGGTACGGAATATTCCCGCTTCATTATTGTAGAGCGAAAAACGCCGGTTTTATGTTTCAGCATTTCGGTCGCGCAATAGTAGTTCATTAAAATCATCAGATAGCAGACGACATCGTGACTATTTTTGACGCTGCTAATATATCTGTTTTTCCGCGATAGATTTCTGGTAATATCATGTAAACTATTATATTTTTCATTTCTTAGTAGAGACGCTTCTTCGTAACAGAAATTCCTCGCGACTTTGATTAAACAATTCGCATATTTGACGTCAATGATGTCATCATCTTTAATGAAAACGTCCATAACGAAAGCCACTCTCGTCACCTTTTCTTGTAAACTACACAAACAATCGGACAAAATAGTCGGCAACATTGGGCGTTTTTTGTCGGGTAAATAGATGGTAGAAATCCGTTGCGAAAAAGAATCCCATAGGTTCAAAACGTCCATCCATATCGTGACGTTGGCAATGTATATACTAATTTGCTGTATACCATTTTCTCCAACGCGAATACTGAAGCCGTCGTCAAAATCCTGACTCTTTGGCGGGTCAATTGTGAATACGTACCAATCTTTTATGTTGGTTCTATCTTCAATACAAGGAAACTTAACTTTTATGCTGTTAATAAAATCCTCGTGGTTTGTTTTCCCCAAAGCCTTTGAAGTGTCTTTTTGAAATTTCTGAATGGATGAGTTCAAACTTTTACAATAAAGCTGATATTCGTAAAAATTGTCCAAAACGTCAACTGGTCCGATAGAACTAACAAGTCTGCCTGTCGGGTGCTTATCATCCCAATCAGAAAATTCGAATGTCACGTATAAATTGACAAATACCTTTGAAAAGCCAACATTTTTGATTTCATATGGAACCAAAAAAGGTGGTAACCTCTTATCATCAGGTACGCATTTATAAAGCAATTTACCATTTTTGCTACGTCCATATGTTTTATTACCGTTTATAATTAGTACACCTGGCATAGGCGAACCAGAGCGAACTGTCGAGTGAACAATTGTTACATTATTTTTTTCATAAGAAAATACATCATTTGTGAAAAGTTTAGAGGTATTTGGATTAATATCAATATCAATTTTTTGAAAAGTATTGGTTTCAAATACTTCCCAAGCACTATAATTCCGGTCATTTACATAAATCTTGTATAATTCCATTTCTATATTACTTGATATATGTAGTTATAGTTTTATTTTTATATTATATTTTTATATTATATTTTTATATTATTTATATATTTATCGTCTTCCTTTTCTTTTCTTGGTTCCTTTTCTTTTCTTGGTTTGTTTTCTTTTCTTTCTTGTTCCACCTCTTTTACCCTTATAATTTCTTCCAGTTAATCGGATTGTTTGTGGAGTAGTTGCCCCAGAAATGTTTAAAGGTTGCTCACAAGAAAACGATACAAACAAAAGTACAGTATTATGATCAGGGTTTTCTGCTTTTAAGTTATGAATAATATCACTCAATTTAATACTTTTCATTGTTGTCGAGGTTTGAGGCACCATAATAACTTCTCCAGTATTCATATTAATAATTTTATTTTCTAGATTAGATGGATTATATCCCAAAGCTAAACATCTATACACGTAATCAGGAAAAGGTTCACCTGGTGATACAGTAATAATTCTGCCAATCTCGTCAACACCTCTTTGAAATTGTAAATGTCTTGTAAGCGTTTTTGCTTCTGGTCTTGAAAAGTGTGCGTGAGGTTGTCTACTATCATAATTAATTTGAGCAGTGGTTAGCATATCACTTTCATCCATCTCATCACTTGTGATACCAGTCATCTTCTCAAACGCACTGCCTATTTTTTGTCGGGAAAAAGGTGTAACAGATTGTTCTGTATATGTTTTTAAAGAATGCGCTAAATTTTGTATTCCAGTTTCATATTCTATTTCATCCTCGACTACTGCTAATTTTTTTGCTATATCACCTATTTCTAAAAAAAGTTCACTTGTGTCTCTGTTTCCATAATTAGATATATGTTCACAAATAGTATCAATGCTCTCTTCTGGATGTGTATCGAATGGTGGTATTGAATATTCTCCTGATGGTGCTGATAATAAACAATAACCAAAAGGAGTGGACATAGATAGGTACTTCATAGTAACTCCAGGAGGCATATCAAATGTCACAAGATTGCCTTCAGGATCGATTTGCGTGATTCCGTGTAAAGTAGAAAGAAGACACTCTTTGGAAGCAGAATTAAACATAGAATTTGAGTTAGAATTTGAATTTGAATTAAAATTTGGATTAAAATTTCGATTATCAGTTAGGTCCATAGTTTACTTTATAATACCTGGATAAAAAAATTGAAATTAAAAATAAACAATTGCTTAAAAGTTATAAATAACTGAAATGAGTTTTGATGCTGAAAACAGAAATAATATTAACATTATTATTACCCGTAATAATATTGTAAATGATTGGCCGCGTGTTTACATGGGTAGGATTATTAATCATATCAACGGTATAAATAATCCAAATAGATGTTCATTTTGCAATGGGATTGGCCACAATATAAGAACGTGTAGCGACACGCGTATAACCGAATTTGAAGAAGAATGTCAATTGAGCAAGACATTTTGTGAGTGGACTGTAGACCCGCGCGATACGTTTAAAGATTGGCTTATGGAATATTATTTGATTGTCGACCGCGAAGTTGTCAAAGCGTTTGCGATTAGAAAGTGTAACTGTAGAATATATTCAAATGTAGATGAAATATTAGTTAATATAACAAATTATATTTATGAAGACCAACAAGACATAAATACTGGTTTAATACAAGAATTTTACAATTTATTACAAACCCACGGCCAAGAAGGAGAAGGAGAAGGAGAAAATATAGAAACTACAGATAAATTTAACATTGCTACAACTATCGAAGAAATTGATGAGAAGCAAGGTGCGGAAAAATGTGAATGCGCAATATGTTATGAAGACAATATACCAAAAAAACACCAGATCACACTAAAGTGTAAGCATCAGTTTTGCAAGGATTGTTTCAAAGGATGTTTGAAGAGTACCGCGGTTTACAAAGATTTGCCGACGTGCGCGCTGTGTAGAGCGGATATAAGCGCAATTACTGTTCACGACGAAAGCGTTAAAGCCGAATTCAACGAGTATTTATTAGTGTAATAAACCAATAAACAATAAAAATATATTATATACAAAATATATAATATATGTCGTCACTTAAGTTACCAGAACCAATAAAAGTAAGTAAAAAATTAGCGCAGGAATTAGACGAATTAGAGAAAAAAGGTGAAACAATTGTCACTATTTGTGGTTACTCAAATATTGAATCGCTTTTTTATTTGTATTTAATTAAAAAGTATAAATCAAAATGTGTTGCAAAAAAAACTAACCTATTAGATAAACAAGATACTCTATTAGGTATGTCTATTAATATAAAAATGAAGCTAACAAAAGAAGAAGAAGCTGAAATGCGCGAGCAATTTATAAATTTAGCAAAAACACTAAAAAAATGTATAAAAAAAGGTGAGGAAACTATAATAATACCGTTAAATTATTATAAAGGATTCCTACCTGTAGGTCACTCAAATGTGTTAATTTACAGGAGAAGAACAAATGCAATCGAACATTTTGAACCGCATGGTGGAGAATTTAAAGAAAGTGAAAAAGAACAGGCGAATATCGAAAGAAAGATTGATTTTTTTATAAGAATTTTTAATGCGGAACTTAAAAAAGACAATATACCCGCCGTCACTTATGTAGCGGCTACAAATGTATGTCCGTATTTGCAAGGTTTACAAACTATTGAAAATAATAGTTTATTAAAAAAAAGTAAAGGTGAACCTGGTGGTTATTGTAGTATATGGAGTATGTTTTTTGCTGAATTATGTTTAAAAAATCCAGACAAATCAAGTGAAGAAATATTAGAGGATATTTATAATTATTTGACGACAAAAGAAAATGCGAATAATTATTTAAAAAAAGTTATAAGAGGTTATAGTGGATATATAGTTGAAACTGTTAACATATATTTAAAAATATTTTTTAAACCTACATACACAGTGTTAGATATAATTGATTTTACAAAGAAACATGCGTCTTCGAAAAAATATACTACATTGATGGAAGTAATTAAAATATTGCTTGATTTGGAAGCAGAAATATTATTGGATGATGATTATGATTTGGAAGCAGAACTGAGTCGTGTAAAAAAGATGTATAAAAGGGCAACAAAAGGTATGACAGTAGAACAACAAAGAGAGACTCGCGCGAAATCTTGGGGTATACGATTTTTATATTACCAAAAAAGAATATTTCAGAATTATGAAGAATATAGTAATTATGGTAAAATTTCAGAGCCACTTACGGATTCTCCTTTGGAACTAATGCAAGATACAATGACAAACCAGTCTGTTCTTAATAAAAGACAAGCAAAAACACAAAAAGCATTAGAACCGGCACCAAAACAAGTGACAAAAGCGAAAACACAAAGACGCCGATTATCTCCAAATACGATACAGGAAAGGGAAATAAAAGAAAATGAAAAATTGTTGGCAAAAATAATTAAAAAGTATAAAATTGATATGTCAACAAAAGCAGGTCAAGACGAATTATATAGATTAGTGCTTTCTTTAAAAGAAAAATAAATAATAAATAAATAATAAATAATAAAAATAATAAATTAATTGTTTAATGTATTATTTTTTCGGATAATTTGTTTTTCTTTTCTTTTAAAGAAAGCCAAAAATCGTCATTCAAATATACTTTTTTATAACTTTGTAAAAGCTTCGCAAGAAAAGTATAGCACCTATAATTTTAAATCATAGGCGCGGCCTGTCCTCAGCCTCCTTTCATTACTCCTTTCATTATTCCTTTCATACCAATATCTTCGTGTGTGTCAAGATGTTTAAATTTTTTGTCGTAGCCACCTAAAACAAAAGGTTCGCCTCATCCTCCTCTTAAATAGTGACGACGAGTGCGTCTTCTTTTTTGTTTCTTATATTTGTGTCTTTTGGTTTTTTTAAACCCAGTATTACTAAATCTACTCATTATAACATTAGGTGATAAAAACATTTTCAAAAGTTATGAAATAAATATAAAGACATCATTGTATATTATTTCATAACTTTTGAAAATGTTTTTTTTAAGGAATAAACTAATGTTGCCGATGCTAAAAAATAAACGCGTTTTTTCAAATTGTAATAATAATAATTGTTGTAATTTAGATATTGAAACCAAAAAAAAAATACAGCTAATGTTCATAATGACACCCAGTTTATATGTGATAACTTTTGGTACTTGGGTGCTAACTATAGCATCATTTTTAAAGAAATAATCATTATTTATATTTTTTATTCATTTTTTAAATGATTACTAACATTTTCTTGTTGGTTATTATTTGTTGCTGATGGTAAATCATCTATTTTAGTGGTATTTGAAACATCTTTGGTTTCAACTTCTACCGCGTCTTTTGTATTATCAATTGAAATTACTTCATTATTAAGTTCATTGATGCTAACTTTCTTTGTTGTATTTCGCTTTACATTTTGTATTTGTAGCGCGTGTAAGCCAATATATGGTAAAACCGCAATGTTATTCATATAAGTCCTATACCGGAAACACGAAATGCTGGTGTCGCTATTGATAAACTTAATACTATACCACCAATATGCGGGTAAGAAAAGGGTTTTACCAGGCGTCAAAGTGAACTCCAAGCATTTCATTTTATCAAAATCCGCCTTATATTTCGGCTGCGGCGACCAAGGGTTCACTGGTGATCTGAATTCAAAATTCTCATAGTCATAATTGGGATACAAATATCGGGTACAATGTGGTGGCGCCATTTTAATTTGAGCGCTGCCTTGCGTGAGCAAAAAGAAATTCCTATAATTTATTTCATATCGAAATGGTGTACATACATCTTTGCTACCCATCATAATATCATAGTTACAATTTGACACCATATATGGTCGTAAAAATTCATCATTATATTTCATACTTTTCACGACACCTGTTTCTTCTAAAAACTCGCTATTATTTTCCGAGAAATAAGCAGATGTTTTATCCTCGGTAAATAGTTTAACGGTTGCGTGTAATGGTAGCGGCATATAGAGCTCTGAATTCGAATTAGTATTTGTGTCATCTTTTACGTTTCTAATTTTTGTTTCAAATGCGTAATAATTGGCAGCAATATAGGTCTTATTTGTATTCTCAATAATTTTGCTATTGTCAAAGTCGAACAAAACGGGTTGCCTAATATCGCAGATTTCCTCCAATTTTTCTTTAGATGGTTCGTCGACTTCATACATTTCTAAATCTTCACCGGTTTTAAGATGAAATTGGATGTGCAAGTAAATAAATAAAACCAAGCAAAAAATAAACAATCCTATTATTATTTCCATTATAATCTTAAATAAAAATAATAATAATTTTTGTGAAGTAGAACGAAGCATTCACTTTTAGCTTTAACAGTCGCAAGCTTTAATCACTAATTTTAGGAGCAATATAAAAGACAATTGAGCTATCATCTCCTAAATCATAATTGATTTTCATAGGATAATCGGCGCTAATAGAGAATATAACCTCGCTCGATAGTTTATTGGTTAAGCACATTTTAGCAATGTAATTGAGACTATATTTCAAATCGATGACGTCACCCTCCACAATCGAGTACTCATTTAAATCGTCGATTGGAATATTAACAAGCATCTCACCCACAATCCCGTCTGTAACCAAGTCGATTCTTTCTTCGGAACATTTGATATTTAAATCGGTACCGAATGACAACATTTGAGAGGTGATTTCGCATATTTTCTTAGATGAAATTGAAAATTCGGCATCATACTCAACGACCGGAATGTTCATTTCATCATAATCATAATCGGCTAAAGGTATCTTAAAATGCTTGTTAAATTCGCCCTTTGTATGCTCTTGAGATTCCAAATCAATATTTATATTATCTTCACCATCTGTGGAATGAATAATAATATTATGCGATTCTTGTTTGGTGCTAATAATCAAATGAAAAATATTTGTGTCAAAGCTTACTGTATTTGGTTCATCTACAATATATTCATCGAACCAAGCTTTCTGAATATTGACTTCAAATAAGCAAATATGTGATTTATCCATACCCTGAATATACATTTTCTCTTGTTGAAAAATGACACGAACAATACTGGTACAACCTTTGATAATCTGAAAAAGCGCAACAAAGAGATCCTTTTTGTTTTTATTACTGATGGTAACTTTCATTAGTAATAAAAGGTGTATATTTTTAATATCTTTTTTATAATGTTTATAATGATTTTTAATTTGAATCTGTTGCAGAGAACTCTTGTTTTATAAGTGATTTCAAATCAAGAGCGTTTATCTCAGGAGAAAGAGTAGGAACAGGAAAAGACTCTTCTACTACAGCAACAGTCTCATTTAATTCGACAAACTGATGAGACTCCATATTTTTCTCAATTTCGGAAATGGCTCCATCAAAATCAGCAAATTTCTCACCAGTTTCCTTGATAAACAACTCAAATTTGAAGAGGAGGTGGGACAATAAATCCTTTGTATCCTTCAATTCCTTTTCCATTTTAGCAACTTGTTCTAAGCTTGCAGCAGAGCTTACAATTCCATTATTACTAGAACCTTCTCTCTTTTCAAGAGCATCCAATCTGTTGACTATAGTAGTTAATACACTATTATCAACAACTCTTGAATTTTCGTGAATACTTGAACCTCCAGAATTGTTATTATGACCTTCAATTTCACCATTTTCAAAATCAATGATGAATTGTTCAACACGTCCCAAACGAAGAGTAACTAAACCGATAGCATCAGAAATGCTTAATTTGGTAAAAGGCGAAGCACCTTGAGGCATTTGCTGTTGCTGTTGTTGAATAGGTGTCTTAGAAACTCTAACATTATTTGGAGGCTGAGGAGGCATTTGTTGTTGGGGAACAAACGCTGAATGTGAAGCAATAGAAGTAACAGGTCTTCCACCACTTACGGGTGGTTGAGATTCTCCGGCGCGTCTTGACCTGGCGGCAGCAATTGATCTACTAGAACTCATTTAATATTAAATATAAACACTATGTTTTTAAATTACTTACGCAACAACCTATAATTTATTTTCTATGTTTCCTAGATTTCCTTGATTTTTTAGATTTCTTGGTTCTGAGTTTACGAATAGTTCTGCGACGACGAGTTCTTCTACCACCTTGAGGGTCTTCAACTGCGTTACTGCTATAAGTTGTCATCTCTGTTCCTTCTTCATCCTTTCGTTTTTGTGCCTCTTCTTTCTCTCTTTTTTCCTTCTTAGCTTTAACTCTTTTATCTATTTCTTGTCCTTCTTTACCAAATAAACTAATACCTGACATTTTATATAATATTATAATATTATTTTCTACGCAACCATTGCTACTTTAATAGCTTCGTGACTTTGGTAGTTTTCTAAAATAAAATCATCAATTTCGTATTCATTAATGTTCTCTCTAACTTGCTTAATTGAAATAGTTGGGAACGGAAAAGGTTGTCTTGTAATTTGTAAATTAGCAGCCTCTATGGCATTATCATATAAATGACAGTTACCCATAAAATGAACAAATTCATATGCTTCTAATCCACAATGTTTGGCTAACAAATGCGTCAACATCGAATATGATGCGATATTAAATGGAATTCCTAAGAAAAAATCATTGCTACGTTGATACATAGAGCAACTGAGTTTGTTACCATCATGTACGTTAAATTGGCACAAAATATGGCACGGAGGCAGCGCCATTTGGTCCAACTGTTGAGGATTCCACGCAGTCATTATCAAGCGACGACTTGTGCGCTGAGATGGGTCTTTAAGAGCATCTATGATTTGCTGTAATTGGTCGACGCCGTTATTACCACCTTCTTTTACACCAGCCGCAGACGAATCATAATCGCCGCCAAAATGTCGCCATTGGAAACCATAACCAGGACCAATGAGTCCCTCACGATAATCAGTAAGCCCGCGTGAATCCAAAAACTCGCGAGTCGTATTTCCATCCCAAATATGGACACCTTGTTCTTGCAGCAATTTATTATCCGTATCACCGCGAATAAACCACAACAATTCTTTTAAGCAAGTCTTCCAAGCGGTCTTCTTTGTTGTTAAAATAGGAATTTTTCCATCCTTTAGAGAGAAACGCATCATATTTCCAAAGATACTTTTGGTCTTGCCATTTCGTCCCTCTTCCCAAGTTCCATTTTCAAGAATATTCTTGATTAAGTTTAGGTATTGTTGTTCTTCGTGATTTTCCATTTATGAATATTTAGATTAAATAGTTTTTAATTTCTTTTTATACCTTATATATAAGAATATGGATAGTTCGGACGATTCAAAAGGTTTTTTAAAGCATGTATTTAATTTTGATGATGATTCAAAATATGATATACTAAACATTATTCAGTATGCAATTATAGCCCTAATACCGGTAATAATTTTGAACAAGAGTATGTCGAATTATGTTCCGGAAGCTGATGACAAAAAGAGTAGCGTAGAGCTTTCAGCGGAAATAATAATCCAAATAATCGTAATGTTTATTGGTTTATTATTGATTCACAGAGTCGTTACTTTTGTACCGACATACAGTGGAGTCAAATATCCCGACTTCAACATTGTTTTCATAATTTTAGCCGTTTTGATGATTACATTGAGTTTGCAAACGAAGTTAGGTGAGAAGGTTAGTATACTATTTGACCGCCTTATGGATTTGTGGAATGGAACCGATAGCAGTAAGAAGAAAGGTAAATCAGGAAATGTGAAAGTTACGCAGCCGATAGCTGGCCAACAACAACAAATGGGTGGTTCTATTACTGGTCAAGTTATGCCGCAATCACAGACAACTTATACAGATGGCACAGCAATAAATTCGCTACCAACATCATCTTCAACTCAACAATTGCCAAATTACGACAATATGTACAAACAACAAAATACTCCATTGGTGAATGCGGCTACTCCAGGGGGAATGGAAGGATTTGAACCGTTAGCAGCAAATTATGTTTTAGGTGGCGGCGCTTTTGGGTCTTGGTAAACGGAGTCGCGGTAAACGGAGTCGCGGTAAACGAAGTCGCGGTAAACGAAGTAATGGTAAAAAAAATATATATAATAATAATTTTATATATATTTATATAAATGAATTTGGGATTAAACGATATGGGTCTTACTTTAGCGGCACGTGATGGAAATTTGGCACAAGTAAATCAGTATTTAAATAATGGTGCGAACATTAACTTTCAAGACCACAATGGAAATACTGCGCTTTGTTTGGCTGTAGAAAATAATCATTTTGATATTATTGAGTTTTTGTTAGAAAGAGGAGCATCTATGACAATACAAAATCAAGCAGGTAATACAGCTTTAGATATAGCAATACAACAAGGCAACAATGAAATAATTAATTATTTAAGAGATTATCCTGCCTTAATGGGAATTCGAATGATACATGAAAATGGTTTATCGTCAGCAGTAGACTTTGAGACATTAGAAGATATGCGTGATTATAGTAGAAACAATGGTGGTAAACGGAGAAAAACAAATAAAAGAAAAGGAAAAAATAAAAAGAGAAAAACAAATAAAAGAAGAAAAATAAGAAAAACAAGAAATTATTAATATTATACTTTTTTTTAAATGTAATAAAAATGTAATAAAAATATTATTATAATTAAATAATAAAATAATAAAATATGGATGTTAACAAACTATTACAAGCGTTAGAAGATGAAACAAATGAAAATCTTTTGGATTTTACGAGTGATAAAATGAAAGAAATGAATTTGAAAATAATAAAAGAGTTACATTTGCCAAAAGACGAAAGCTTAAAAATATTAAAAAAGATTAATGGTTACAAGTATGTGGACGAAATGAGCGATTTGAAATATGGCACATATATTCGCTGGATACCAATAGAGAATCCAAAGGAAATCGATTTGAAAAAAGGTGCGTTATTTTGCGAAATGAAAATAACAGATGATGGAGTGTTTTTAGTTTGTAAAAATTTTGGCTATAATTCGAAATGCTTTCGTATATCGATGGATAAAAATCTGATATTTCAAAAATTGACAGATCAGGAATTGATTTTGCTCTCAGCGTTAGACCATTTAGCAAAGTGATTAATAAAAAAGCGTAAAACTATAAATAATATTATCATTTTAATATATTATTTATAAAATGTATCAAGTAAAAAATACACAAATGAATAACAACATTATAATAGTTAACCCAAAACAGTTAGTTCTCTCTCAATCGAGACAAAAAGATACTTTAGAAATAGAACGAAGAGAGAAAAATACATATTACAATAAAATAATTAGTATAAACAATAAAAAAAATATATAAGAAAATTAATAATATGATTTATATTAATCATCACAAGAAGGCCATTTTTATTCATATTCCAAAGACGGGTGGTACATATATTGGGCCAACATTGGTGAAATATTACGGGTTCATAAGTTTTTTAAATCTTATCGCCAATCGGCGACCTGACCATGACGCAATTTGTAAAACGCGTTATTTCAAAATGGTTTTAACTGGCAATCCTACATACGACACATCATTTTTCAACAAATTAGTAGGTTTGTTAGTTTATTGCAAAACAAGTGATTATTTCAATGAAGTAATGAATATGACAGAGGAAAAATGGAATACATATACCAAGTTTTGTTTTATACGTAATCCTTATACAAGAGCTTTGTCAGGATGGACACATTTTGACACGATATTCAACTTAAAATCGACATTTTCTAACTATATGTCTCAAAACAAATATGATGTTACGGATATAGAATACGGACACATATTTATGAGTCAAAAAACACAAATACAAGATATAGATGGAAGTTGTGGTGTTGATTTAATAGGTCGCTTTGAAAATTTGGAAAATGATTTTATAGATATTTTACATAAATTAGGATTTGATAAGATTTTACATAAACCAAAAAAGGAAAATGTATCAAATAAAACAGGTAGTGAAAATTATGTTTTCGAAAAGTTTGCAATAAAAAAAATGAATACATTGTTTGCGGATGATTTGGCGCTGTTTCATTACACACAATTACAGGTGTAAAGGAAAAAAGGTGCGAAAGCACCATCTATTTAAGTTTAATTAATTAAGTTAATATACAAAATACTATACAAATATTATACAAAATATATATTTACTTACCATTCATCTTCTTCAGCTTCCGCTTCCTCGGCCATTTGGAGAATCATCTCTTCATAATTCTCTCTCTCTTGGTCTTGTATATCCCATAATGTGGAATCATTATTTCGGTCGCTACGACTAAACTCTTCGTAGTGGTCATCGTCATACTCTTCTTCATCATCTGTCCAGTTAACATTATCTTTTTTATCAATTTTAATAATTCGACCTCTTGGCGTCATCTCGCCGCTATCATCGTATACTAAGTTTTCCTCCCTTTCATAGTAGTCTTTATCGTAATTGTCGCAAGCTTTGCAATCGGCGCCTCTGAAACACGGGTAGCAAAACACGATAGAGTAATCTTGACATCTCTCATTACAATATTCGTCACCAAATGGAATCTTAGTGTTGCCGCAATGATGGCAAGACTTTAAGTAGTCAACTGCTTCAGCGATAGACATATTAGTAAATTTGTTTTTTTCGACATATTTGAGAATCATCGCAGTCTCGTCATCGAAATCAGGCCTGATAATATCATCTTCCGAACCATTGAGCTTCTTCTCGTAATCGGCATATATTGCTTCTAATTTGGCGTCAAGTGCCTCTAAGCGTGCGTCTGGTTCAAAGTCTGCGTCTGTTTGAAGCCAAGGAAATACATATTTTACCTCGCGAAATTGTATATTTGCGTCGGGGTATTGGCTAATACAATCTCTATTTTCATTACTGAAATTCTTCTTTTCCAACTCATTAGGCTCGCAAGTGGAACGAGTAAATGGAGAATTGTCTGGGTACATAACAGGAACTCTGTTAAATAATTCACTTGTAAAAGCAGGTTGAGGTCTGCCTGTATGTTTCATTCTCATTGTTGGCGACCAAGGTTCGTCAGCATTCTCATCTCTTGAGCTTGATGTAAACGTGTTAACAGGCTGAGTTGGAACATAGTCGTCATTGCAACTTCTCATACTGTAAAATTTCGCAGCGGACATTTTAGTTTTTGGTTTAAAGTTTTGGTTTAGTTTTAAGTTTTAAACTGTGTGTTGTTAAATATTTAATACTTTTATATTTTCTGGTAAAAAGCATTTCAATTTTTTTTGAAAATACGAAAAAATTGAATAACTTAAAATTTATATTTTGAAAAATAAAAAAGTGTGAAAACCACACCATTTATTTGATTTAATTTAATTTAATTTAATTTTTAAAATATACGAAATATACAAAATACAAAATATACAAAATACAAAATATATAATTTAATTATAGTCATGTCTCCAGTGGCGGTCCGAGTCAAAGTACTCTACAAGGTCTTCGATACATTCGTATAACTGACCATATACTTGGAGCTCTTTGAAGCAATCTATCGTCGCTAAAACCGGCTCACAATCTGAGAGTTCAATGTCATATGCGGTCAAACTATCGCGGTTCTTATGATATTTCCATATTTCGCATACTTTACATTCCTCTCCTCGGAAACAGTGATACCAGTAGTCTTCGCAATGTTCGAAGCATTTTTCCTTACAATATTGATGATTCATTTCGTCAAATATACCATCATCTACTGTTTTGCCACAGCAATGACAATGCGTCTGGTAGTCAATTGATTCCTCAATTGTAAGATTATGCTTTTCAGCATAGTTTATTAGTTGTTCACATTGTTCTGCGGAATATTTACAAAGTAGTTCGGCGTCGTTTGCGCAACAAGAGCATAGTATATCACCGTTATAATTAATTTTATCTTGATCTAACATCATATAATTACACTTGTCGCAATAGACAAAATCGCATTGGAATTGTCCACTCCTTACAGGAAGACGCGAAAATGCGTACTTGGGCTTCTCAATAAGCTTGCCACATACCAGTAACGCGCATTCATTACAATAAGCAGAGGATTTGTAACGGTAACCATAGTATTCATATTCTGAGAAACCGCAATTACAGCAGGTTAAGTAGGGGTCAGGTTTGGAGTCGTCGCATCGACATCGTGTCATTTCTGGAAGCTCGTCAGGTTCTTGTAGAGAGTCAAAGTCAAATCGTGGGTCCGCTATATCAGCGAGCGGGTCATACTCATAAGTAAGACGAGTGTCCTTCCACGACTCGTCGTTGTCGTTGATATGTAAATCAACTTTGTCTAAGGATTGATTGGTATTCATTTTAATAGTAATATTGGTATCGATTTTTAAATCGGGTTAGGTTTTATAATTTTATACTTTACACTAATTTAAAAAAAGTAATTCAATTTTTTTATTTTTTTTAATTTTAAAATAAAAACTTGAATTTTATTTTTTTTATTTTTTTTACGAGAAGTTATTACAATTTTAAGAATTTCTTACGAAGTTGTAGTTTTTCTTAAGGAACAAAAAAAAATTGAAATGCTTTTTACCAAAAAATATAAAAGTATAAAATAATAATTACACCTAAGTTAAAACTTAAAACTAAACTTTAAACTAAAATGAGCATTAATCAAGTAGAATCAGTCTTTCAAATCGTAGAACAGAATGTACAGGTAGAAGAGAAGAAGACAAAACTTAATTTACAAGTCGGATGGGACACCGATATTGGCGGATCTAAGCAGAAGCCAAACCAGGATAGAAAGATATTAGTCCCGTTTGAAAATAAGGACGGATGTTTAATTGGAATGGCAGATGGCCACGGCACAAGAAGTGAAGAAGTCGCAGATTTATGCGAGAAAATGATGATTGAAATGACAGAAACCAAAATGGACAGAATACTTATAAATCCTGTGGAGTTTTTGGAATTTGCGTTTGATCATATTCACGGCGAAATTATAAAGAGTTATACTTGTGGCACGACATTTAGTCTTATAATTATCTTGGGAAAAAAGATGTGGATAGCAAATGTAGGAGATAGCACCGGCATCTTATG
>Ga0222713_10003437_pt1 | contig 16437 bp, 17 predicted proteins | sample C33_649DmetaG_FD_165061 | JGI IMG/M metagenome (GOLD analysis project Ga0222713, IMG submission 165061) | Estuarine water microbial communities from San Francisco Bay, California, United States - C33_649D | ecosystem: Environmental > Aquatic > Marine > Unclassified | place: USA: California...
ATCGATTGCTCAAGTGCACGCTGCGGTGTTGCGCACCGGTGAATCAGTCGTGGTAAAAGTGCAGCGACCCCAGGTTGGTGTCCTCGTGCGCAAAGACTTAAAGGTCATGGCCTGGTTGGCGCCGTTTTTGGTGGGTCGGATCAAGGTGGCGGCCCTGGCCAACCCACCAGCGCTCGTTGAATTGTTTGCCGAAACCATCGTTGAAGAACTCGACTTTCGTCTCGAGGCATCCAACATGCTCGACATCGCCAGCATCTTGGCCGACTTGAAGCAAGACGGTTACGTGATTCCCCGACCACATGCCGAGTTAGTCACTCGCCGCGTGATCGTGATGGAGCGCCTCGAAGGTTTCAAGTTCGACGATGTGGCTGGAATGAAAGATGCCGGCATCGACACCGAAGCCGTGATTCGCACAGGCATGGTGGCCTTCATGGAAGGCGCGCTGCTGTACGGGGTGTTCCACGGCGACTTGCATGGTGGCAACCTTTTCGTGATGCGCGATGGTCGCACCGCACTGCTCGACTTCGGCATCGTCGGTCGCCTCACTGGTATTCGTCGCATGGCATTTTTGCGACTGATGCTGAGTGCAACGACCAACGATGTGAAGGGGCAAATTTCTGCGCTCCGCGACCTTGGTGCACTGCCGATGGACACCGACATTGATGCGGTCATCAAAGACTTGCGCCTCGACCAGGCCACAATCGACCCGACAACGTTGTCGGGTGAGCAACTCGTGCAAGAAGTGCAGCGCATTGTGAAGGCGCTGCTCGCTTACGGCGCGCGAATGCCCAAGGAACTGATGCTGTACGTAAAGAACATGGTGTTCTTAGACGGCGCAATCGCCCGTTTGGCACCCGATTTAGATTTGCTCGGTGAAATCGCCAATATCTCGATGCTGTTTGCCCAGCGCCACGGCGAGCAGCTCGGCCGTGAACTGGGCATCGACCCCAACCAGGTGGAAATCAACCTCGACAGTGTCAAAGCTGGGCTGGGTGTTGGCAGCGACGTGAACACCATGACCTATCGCGACCTGCAAAAGCGCCGCGAGATCATCCAAAAGCGGATGCGCGACCACGTCGCGCGCTAACCGCGCGATTTGTCAGTATTAACGCGTGCGTCTCGTTATTGCCCGTTGCACGGTCAACTACATCGGGCGGCTCGAGGCTTCGTTGCCCGAGGCCACACGCCTCATCATGGTTAAAGCCGATGGCTGTGTTGCCATTCATGCCGATGGTGGCGCCTACAAACCACTCAACTGGATGAATGCACCAAATGAGATTCGCGAATTCCCTGATCGTTGGGAAATCACCAACCCCAAAGACGAGCGGCTGGTTATCAATCTGCTGCAGGTTCTAAGCGACGTGAGCCACGAACTCGGCGATGACCCGGGTTTGTCGAAAGACGGTGTCGAAGCGCATCTGCAGGAGTTGTTGGCTGCCGACCCAACGGTGATTGAAGACGGGCTCATCCTCATTGCGCGCGAATACCCAACTGCAATCGGCCCGGTCGACTTGCTGTGTCGCGCCAGCGACGGAACAACGGTGGCAGTTGAAATCAAACGACGTGGCGAAATTGACGGCGTTGAACAACTCGGTCGCTATCTGGAGTATCTGCGTGTCGATACGTCTCTTGGCGTATTGCGTGGGGTGTTCGTGGCTCAGTCAATCAAACCGCAGGCTCGTACGCTGGCAGAGACTCGGGGGCTTACGTGGAAAGAAGTCGACTACGACGAACTGCGCGGTCGCCGCGTGGATGAACTGAGGCTGTTTTGACCTTGATTCGCGATATGCAGGCCGGCGATCTAGCCGCGGTGATGCGGATGAACAACGACAACGTGCCAGCAGTGTCGTTGATTGATCTCGATGAGCTGCAACAAGACGTGCGACTAGCCGAGCATGCCCTTGTCATGACCGACACCGCCACCAGCGAACCCCACGGCTTTTGCACCACTTTTGCCAGTGGAATCAGCGAAGATCTCGGCGTGAACTACGCCTGGTTTGCTGATCGCTACCCCACTTTTGTGTATCTCGACCGGGTGGTCATTGATACACCATTCCAGTCACAAGGCCGCGGTGAACTGTTGTACGCCGAGGTCGAGCGACGCATTCGCGCCACTGGCAATACCGACTTGTTTGTCTGCGAAGTCAACTTGCAACCCCGCAACGAAGGTTCGTTGCGTTTTCATGCCCGTCTGGGTTTCGAACAAGTTGGCGAGCAAGAGTCAAAGCCCGGGCTCATCGTGGCGATGCTCGCCAAACGCCTCGTCTAACGCCACCTGCAATAACACGTTGTTGCGCAGGTGCGCAACAACATGACTAGCGCGTTACTTTTTTTGTGGTTGTGGCCACGACCCAGGTCGGCCGTCCATTCCAGAGTTTGCGCGCGACTTAGCAAGCAGCTCTTCGACGATTGGCCCAAGGCGGGTCGGGTCATCCACTGGGTCATGCGACGGGCCGCGCACCCAACCTTCGGCAACCGCGAATGTGCGACCGCTTGCTTCGAACACTCGCCCAGTGACGCCTTTACTCTCAGCCGAAGCCAACCACGTAACGATTGGTGCAATCCAGCGCGGTGACTGGGCTTCGCGTTCTTCGTCGGTGGGTGGCGTGGGTTGCAAGTTTTCAGTCATGCGGGTGAGTGCAACTGGTGCCACCGCATTGACAGTCACTCCGTAACGCGCCAACTCGAGTGCAGAGATGACGGTGAAAGCTGCGATGCCGGCTTTGGCTGCCCCATAGTTGGCCTGGCCGATGTTGCCATAGAGACCTGACACCGAAGTGGTGTTGATGATGCGACCATCGACGGGCTTGCCGGCTTTTGATTGGTCACGCCAATAGGCCGCAGCGAAGTGAGCCGGTGCAAACGTGCCCTTCAGGTGCACCTTGATGACCGAGTCCCATTCGAGTTCGCTCATGTTGGCCATCATGCGGTCACGCAAAATACCGGCATTGTTAACGACACCGTGCAGATCACCGAATGTGTCGACTGCTGCTTTGATCAAACGCTCAGCGCCATCAAACGACGAAATGTCGTCACCATTGGAAATTGCCTTGCCACCCATGGCTTCGATCTCGGCCACCACTTGGTTGGCTGGCGAAACGTCGCCACCACTGCCGTCTACACCGGCGCCCAAGTCATTCACGACAACGTGGGCACCATGGCGCGCCAGGCTCAGCGCATGTTCACGCCCGATTCCACGACCTGCTCCGGTGACAACCACCACTCGACCTGCACACAATTTGGCCATGACTGATCCTTTCCTGGCGTTTTCGTCAGATGTTTGACGCTGTCGCAATCTAGTCTCTCAACGCGTGACGAGACACCTTGACGTACTGGTAGTCGGCGCCGGACCGGCGGGCGTTGCTGCCGCATTGACTGCCCACCAACTCGGGTTGAGCGTGCAGCTGATTGACAAAGCCACCTTCCCCCGCGACAAATGTTGTGGCGACGGCCTCACGACGGGGGCTTTGCGTTTGCTCGACCAGCTGGGCTTGCGTCCCGAGACCGTGGCTAGCTGGAAGGTCTGTCGCGATGTGAGTTTGCGTTCACCATCCGGGCGCATGATTGATTTGCAGTTGCCCGACGACGGCCAGTTTGCTGCCATCGCCACACGTCTCGACCTCGATGCTGCACTCGTCAACCACGCCCGTGAATGTGGCGTCGATATCCGCGAAGGGGTCGGTTTTGTCGACATCACTCGCGATGGTGATTACCACGTGACCACCAGCGATGGCGAGGTGACCGCCCGCGTGGTCATCGCTGCCGACGGCATGTGGTCGCCCGTGCGCAAAGTGATGCAACCCGATCGCGCGCCGTACCTCGGCGAGTGGCATGCCCTGCGCCAATATGCCCACGATGTGACTGGCCCGGCCAGCGAAAAGTTGTACGTGTGGTTCGAGCCTGATTTGCTGCCGGGATACGCGTGGTCGTTTCCATTGGCTGATGGCCGAGTCAACATCGGCTTCGGTATTTTGCGCGGCGCATCACACAAGCCCGGCGACATGAAGGCCGTGTGGGCCGACTTGTTATCACGCGACCATGTGCGCCAAGCCCTCGGCAGCACGGCCGTGCTCGACGACAAGTTGAGCGCCTGGCCGATTCCGGCCCGCGTCACTTCGACAACGCTGCACGTTGACAACGTGTTGTTCGTTGGTGATGCTGCCTGCGTCACTGATGTGCTCACCGGCGAGGGCATCGGCCAGGCATTGCTTTCGGGCATGCTCGCCGGCGCAGCAGCAGCCAACCTGCAACCGGGTCGCGCCTACCGGCGGGCGATGCGCCGACATTTTTTTGCCGACCACCGGATGTCGAACCTGCTCGGCCGCGTGCTCGCCGACGAACGTATGGCACGGGCCGCACTGCGAATTATCGACGGCGGCGCCTGGCGCAAACAAAAATTCGTGCGCTGGATGTTCGAAGACGAACCACGCGCCAGCGCCCTCACGCCGCGCCGTTGGCACCGTGGCTACCTCTCGTCGCCTGGCGCTTACACCAAGTAATCTCGCCGCATGCGCACGCGACTGACAGAAATGTTGGGAATTGAATTTCCCGTAATGCTCGCCGGTATGGGTGGGGTTTCCTATCACGAACTCGTCGCTGCAGTCAGCGAAGCGGGCGGTATCGGCACGCTTGGGGCGTCCACCATGCGCGACCACGAGCTACCCGAAGAGATGCGCAAGGTGCGCGAACTCACCAAGAAGCCGTTCGGTGTTGACCTCCTTACCGCGCTTCCCAATCAAGTGGATTCAGGCATCAAGGCAGTAATCGAAGGTGGTGCGTCAATCTTCGTTGCTGGTCTTGGTGTGCCGCGCGAGGTGATCGACCTGTTGCACCAAAAAAATATCCTCGTTGGGTCAATGTGCGGAAAAGTAAAACACGCAGTTGCTGCGGTGGCCAGCGGGTGCGACTTCGTCGTTGCCCAAGGCACTGAGGCGGGCGGTCACACTGGCCTGGTGGCCACGATCGCCTTGGTTCCCCAGGTGGTGGATGCAGTCGGTGACAAAGTGCCGGTCGTTGCTGCTGGTGGACTATTCGATGGCCGCGGCTTAGCCGCTTCACTCGCACTTGGTGCCGATGGCGTATGGATCGGTACGCGCTTTATCGCCACGCCCGAGGCTCGCGCCGTAAACGGATACAAAGACATGCTCGTCGCCACCAGCGAGGACGGCACCACCATCAGTCGCGCTTACACCGGCAAAACATGTCGCGTCGTGGCCAACGACTGGACTCGCCACTACGACAAAAACCCAGCCGACCTCCAACCGTTTCCGCAACAAGCAGTGGCATCGATGCAGGCCGGTGTCAACCACCTTGGTTTTCCATCAGGCACCGAGGTCGACGCATCACGCGAGTTCTACCCCGCTGGGCAAGGTGTCGGCTCGATCAACGACCTGGTGCCAGCCGGCGAGTTGGTGCGACGCATCGTTGCCGAGGCGTCAGCCGTGTTGTCCCGCGTTGGAAAAATTGGTGCTAAATAAGTGAGCGCAATGCGCTGAGTGCAGCAACGTGGTCGTTGCCCACTGGGCTCACCGACAACATGGTCACACCGGCAGCACGAAACGCCGCAACGCGTTCGCGCACATAGCCCGCTGGGCCCACCAGGTTGGTGAGCTCTAACATTTCGCGCGGCACTGCGCGGGCTGCCTCATCCTTCTTGCCGGATAGATACAGGTCTTGAATCTCTGCTGCCTCTTGCTCATAGCCGTACTCGCGACAGATGTCGTTGTAGAAGTTCTTGCCGCGCGCACCCATGCCACCCACGTACAGCGCCACGTTCGGGCGCGCCATGTCGAGCACTTTGTCTTTGGCTTCACCCACCAACGATTCGTCGATGGCCAGCAGTCCGCCAGCCGAAATCTCGAGTGGCTTCAGCGACGGTGACCGCTTGGCTAGACCCTTCTTGAGTGCTGTGCCCCAGACTTGCTCAAACTTGTCAGGCATGAAAAATACGGGCAGCCAACCGTCGGCGAGTTCTGCCGTTGCCTCCACACTCAAGTCTTTCAGCGACGCCCACCACACCGGAATGTCAGCCCGCACCGGATGATTGATCAGCTTCAGCGGTTTGCCCATGCCGGTGCCTTGTCCGGCAGGCAGCGGCACCTGCACGGTCTGGCCGGTGTACGACAAACCTTTCTCGCGCTTCCAGACTTCGCGACACACCTCGATGTATTCCTTGATGCGCTGCATGGGCTTTTCGTATGCCACACCATGGAAGCCCTCGACAACTTGTGGCCCCGAGGCGCCTAACCCAAGGATGAAGCGACCATTCGACACGTAGTCGCAACCAGCAGCGGTCATCGCCGTAAGCGACGCCGTGCGCGAATACACGTTGATGATGCCTGTGCCGATTTCCACCCGCGACGTTATGGCCGACAAATACCCAACCTGGGAGATGGCGTCAAAACTGTACGCCTCGGGAATCCACACCACATCCAGCCCAACTTTTTCAAGTTCGGCCACGCGACGCGCACCTTCAACGAAACCGCCGGCGTAACTCATCATCATCGAAATTTTCATGGTGATGCGAACTTAGTTGGTACCACGAGCAAGCGACAACGTCGCCGCGCGTGGGCGTGGGCGCAGGCCGGGCTTAGTTGACTTGACGCGTGCGCCCTTCCCAATACGGGGCACGCAGGTCTTTTTTCAAGATCTTGCCACTCGGGTTGCGGGGCAAAGCATCGGCCCATGCCACCTTCTTGGGTGTCTTGAAGCCCGCCAGTTGCGTGCGGCCGAAGGCGATGATGTCGTCTTCAGTGACAGCCACGTCGGGCTTGCGCACGACGATTGCTAACGGCACTTCACCCCAACGATCGTCAGGAATACCGATGACGGCGACGTCAGCGACTGCCGGGTGCTTCATCAACGCGTTCTCCACCTCGGCGGGGTAAACGTTCTCGCCACCCGACACGATCATGTCCTTCACGCGGTCATGGATATAGACGTATCCGGCTTTGTCGGTGTAGCCGGCATCGCCTGTGTAGAACCAACCGTTACGAATCGTCTTGGCTGTTTCTTCGGGCATGTTCCAATAGCCCTTCATCACTTGCTTCGAGCGAATGATGATTTCGCCAACCTCGCCGGCGGGCAACTGTTTGCCGGCTTCATCGACGATTTTCAGTTCAATGCCCATTGATGGCTTGCCACACGAGCGAAGCAGATGCTTCTTCGGGCCGTCCACGTCGTGATCCTCGTGCGAGAGCATCGTGACCACACCAGTGGTTTCGGTCAGGCCGTACACCTGCACGAAGTTGCACTTGAACGTCTTCAACGACGCTGCGAGCACTTGCTCGGAGATCGGTGACGCGCCGTAGGCAATCAACTTGAGGCTCGAGAAGTCGGCTTTGTCGATGTCGGGAACCATCAGCGTGAACGCCAACAGCGCCGGCACCATGAACGCGTGGGTAATGCGGTGCTGACCAATGAGTTTGACTAGCCCGGCAACATCGGTTGCTTCCCGAACCACGATCGACTTGCAACCGTTGTACTGACCAGCCGTAGCCCAGCCGCTACCACCGATGTGGAAGAGCGGCATGGCAATGAGGTTGATTGCATGCTCGTTCATCATCCACAAGTCGCGTGACGTGGGCAAGATTCCCATGAAGTTTTCATTGGTGAGCATCACACCCTTCGGACGACCCGTCGTGCCGCTGGAGTACAACTGGAAGGCAACGTCGCCGGTCTTGGGCTCTACACCTGGGTCGATTGCCTGGTAACGAGCCAACCACGTTTCGTATGACTCGTGCTGGGCGTGCTCACCGATGACCAGAATTTTTTTCACGTGATTGAGTTCGCCGACTATTGCATCGAGCACTGGCACGAACTCGGTACTGACGATAAACACCGTCGCCCGCGAATCATTAACAATGAAAGCAACCTCAGGAGCCGCTAGTCGGAAGTTGATATCGACGCTCACCGCATTAAGCAGTGCGCAACCGTAGAACACCTCGAAGTGCTCGATGGAGTTTTTGTCAAGGAAGGCAACGCGATCTTGGTTGCCCACACCTGCAGCCTTGAGTGCCTGGGCCACCTGGCATGACCGCTGATACGACTCTTGCCACGTCTGCACGCGATCGCCCTGCACGAGGGCAACTTTGCCCGAAAGGTTCTTGGCATGCGTGCGGATGATGCCAGCCACGTTGGTGATGACGGGGCTCGCCGCACGCTTTACCGCTGATTTTTTGGCTGGCTTCTTCGCAACTTTTTTCTTCGCTGGCTTTTTGGCTGGCTTCTTCGCAGCTTTTTTCTTTACAGCTTTTTTGGCCGTCCTCTTCTTGACAGCTTTCTTCTTCGCTGTCTTCTTGTTCGTCTTCTTCTTTGCGGCTTTTTTCTTCGCTGTCTTTTTCTTCACGGCCTTTTTCGCCGTCTTCTTCTTGGGTGCTTTGCGTCGCTTGGTTGCCATGGATGGCAAAGGTAGTCGCTGGTGGGTGATGAGGCAACCCCAGCACGCGTTCGGCAGGGATATTTCGGTACACCTCCCCTAGGTTGACCATGATGTTTGGCCGCGCCCCACGCTTCGTTGCTTCATCTAACGGGGTGCAGGTCGTCGTTTATGACGAGCCGTCAATAGCGCCAGGCGGCGCCGCACCGATTCTGTTTTCGCATGCCACAGGTTTTCATGGCCGAGTATTTGCGCCAGTCGCCGCCCACCTCGCTGAGCACTCGCGTACCACCTTTGACTACCGCGGGTACGGCGACACACGTGCCCCAGCGAACTGGCCACTGTCCTGGGATGGTTTTGGTGATGATGCGCTCGCCGTAGCGCACGACGTAGTTGCTCGCAATGGCGGACGCCCCGTGATTGGTGTGGGGCATTCGATGGGCGGCACTGGGCTAGTGATGGCCGCACTACGCGAGCCGCAGTTGTTTGCAGCACTGGTCATCTTTGAACCGATTATCTTTCCCCCCGAGATGCGCACCCAGGCATCTGGCTCCAACCCGCTGGCAGCATCCGCCAGGCGTCGTCGCCGAGCCTTTGCCTCGCATGACGATGCCGTCGCCAACTTCGCCGCCAAGCCGCCGTTGTCATCGTTGCATCCCGATGCACTTGCGGCGTATGTGCGCCACGGGTTCACTCAACAGAATGACGGTGTGCACATCAAGTGCGACCCCGAATTCGAAGCCCAGACCTATGAGATGGGAGCAACACACAACACGTGGCTCCACCTTGGCGACTTGCGCACACCCACGTGGGTGATGGCAGGGGCACATGCCGAGTTCTCCCCAGCTGCAATCGCCCCACAAATCGCCGAACGTATTCCTGGCTGCACCTTCGTGCGCTGGGCAGATCTAGGCCACTTCGGCCCGCTCGATGACCACGCCCGCTTTGCATCATTCATTCGTGAGGTGACCATCGCTCTGGCCAGCAACTGACTCGGCATTGCTCACTAGCACCACACCGCGCGCCTACGCTGGCGAGAGCATGCCTGCACCCAAAGCGAAGTTGCCGCGTCTTTCGCCATCACGGATTAATACCTACATCAGTTGTCCGATGAAGTACCGATTTCAATACATCGAGTCAGTTCCCTCATTGCCCAATGCAGCGATGGTGCGCGGTTCATTCGTGCACCGTGTGCTCGAACTTCTGCTGGCACGTGCAGCCCAAGATCGCACCCTCGATGCCGTGCGCAAAGACTTCGAGATTGCCGAGGGCGAGTTTCGTTTGCGCGACGACTTTCGTCTGCTGTTGCTCGATGCCGACAGTGAAGCCGACTTCTGGGAATCCTGCCGCGAGTGCGTGCGTGCGTATTACCGCATCGAGCAACCTGCTACTGCCAACATCGTCGAGTTAGAAAAATGGATGTCCACACCGCTCGGCGAATTTGAACTTGGTGGCTTCATTGACCGTCTCGAGCGAGACGATGGTGGCCTCGTGGTCAGCGACTATAAGACGGGTGCACCAAAACCACTGCGGTTTTCTACCGATTACTTGCGACAGCTCACGTATTACGCCCTCATGTGCGAAACACAACTGAATGAAACACCCCACTCAGTACGCATCTATTACCTCGGTGGCGGCAAAGACGAACACACGCGCGACGAACGAGTGGTCACCCAGGCGGTTACCGGCGCAACCTTGGCGGATGTGCGCGACACCGCACGACGAGTGTTCGGCGAAATCGAAGCCGGTAAGACTTCTGGCGAGTTCGCCACCAATGTCACCAACTTGTGCAACTGGTGCGACTTCAAGCAGTGGTGTCCGGCCCACGGCGGCGACATTGGACAGGCCCTCGCCGCAGGCACCGAGCGAGTTGCCCTACGTCGTCGCGAAGCCGGGCTGCCCGAAAAATCATGAGTGCATTCGTGGCGCGAGTCGACCGAATTGATGAGCGTCTCGATGCTGCGTTCGAGCCGTTGCGCAATTCGCGACTCCTTGTCTATGTCTTTAACACTTCCAGCGCGGTGGGCGACTTTGGCGCAATCTGGCATGTCATCGCCGTGGTTGGGGCCATCAACGGCACCCTCACCTGGCCCCAGGCCGTTGCTCTTGCCCTCTTGATGGGTGCCGAAAGTTTGCTGCTGAATCAAGGCATCAAACGAATCTTTCGACGCCGGCGCCCCACGGTCTCGGGCGATGACCGCTTCACTGTGCGCCGCCCAGCAACGAGCAGTTTTCCGAGCGGGCATGCCTCGTCGGCATTTTTTGCCGCCATTGTGTTGAGCGGCTGGGTGGACAGCGGATGGACGGCAGCATTCTTCGTCTTTGCGGTCATTATTGCCATGAGCCGTGTGGTGGTACGAATTCATCACGTGAGTGACATCGTCGTAGGCTCGTTTGTCGGCGCATTGCTGGGCACCATCGCCTTGCAATTCACCGCATCAATCACGTGACCACCGACGCCGACACACGCATCCCGCGCTTTGGCGCACGCATGACCGATGCCGAAGGGCTCATGTGGCGGCTGGAGAAAGATCCGTTTCTGGCCTCAACGTTTGGCAACGTCACCTTGCTCGACCGCCCAATCAACTTTGCCCTCTTTAAAGAACGTCTGCTGCGTGCCACCATTGCCGTGCCACGCTTGCGGCATAAAGTGCGTCCCACACCAAATGCTCTCGGTGCACCGAAGTGGGTTGACGACGAAGAATTCAACATCGACTATCACGTGCGGCGAGTCTCACTGCCCGAGCCTGGCTCAGTTCGCCAACTCATGGATCTGGCCACGCTCATCGTGAACGATCCGTTCGAGCGCACGCGACCGCTGTGGCAATTCACCGTGGTTGACGGGCTAGCCGGTGGCCGCGGGGCGATGATCATCAAACTGCATCACACGGTGGCCGACGGCGAAGGCAGCGTCATGCTCACCCTGCAGTTCATCGACCTGGAACGCAACGCCGCACTTCCTGTGCCGCTGCCGAGCCCACCACCACCGGAACCCTCGATAACCGATGACGACGAAACCGTCGACCTCTTGCGGTCATCGGTGAGCGACGCCTTGCGGGTTCCGATTGGGCTATTGAAACAGGTTCGCGAAGTGTTAGCCGACCCGACCCGCCTGCCATCGATTGCAACGCAAGCCAACGACTCCCTGCGCGGGCTCGTGGCGCAAATGGGCGAAGTTGACACTGCGCGATCGCCACTGTGGAAGAAGCGTTCACTCCAACGCCGACTCGAAACTGTACGCGTGCCATATCGCGAGCTGCTCGATGCCAGCCGCGCGCTCGGCGGCAAACTCAACACCGCGTTCGTCACCGCGATTGCCGATGGGGCGGGTGCGTACCACCGCGAACTTGGAGCACCAGTCGAGTCGCTGCGCACATCCATTGCAGTAAGTACTCGCAACGAGTCGTCGGGCGGTAACGCGTTTTCGCTGGCAAAACTGCTCGTGCCCACGAGCGAGATGCCCATCGCCGAGCGATTCAGCGCAGTGCACGAAGCACTAGCCCAGGCTCGCGAAGGCACCAAGAGTGCTTCGCTCGACACTCTCGCTTCGCTGACCACCACACTTCCTACCTCGGTGCTCACGCGAATTGCCCGCACCCAGAGCCAGTCGATTGACTTCGCGACGTCGAACGTGCGTTCCTCAGGTATTCCCCTCTACATCGCTGGGGGGATGATCACCGAGAACTACCCCATCGGGCCACTCGGTGGAGTGGCATTCAACGCCACACTGCTGTCATACAACCATTCGCTCGACATCGGCATTCATATTGACTCTGCCGCCGTCGAACATCCTGAATTGCTGCGCGATCATATGCAACGCGCACTCAATCGATTGATTGCTGCCGCACCGCGAGTGACGGCGCAGGTGTCTACTGCTGGGCTGCCTACTTGGCGGCAGCGGTTGCGGGCTCGACTTTTTCGCTAAGCAGCTGACGCACGTCGAGGAGCAAGTCGGCCATTTCGGTGCTGCTCACCAATTGACGCCCACCGATTTCGGTGAGTGCTTTGTCGATGACCCCAATGGCCTCGGCGATCACGATCAGGTCGTGTGAGGAACTCTTCTGAATAGTTTCAGTCATCTGGCGGGATTCCTTCCTTGGGGCTTGCTGCGCAGGCTACCCACGCTGTATTCCATGATGATGGATACGCACGTTCGTCGTAACATCGTGCTGTGAAGTTTGCTGGTTCTGTCGCTCTTGTCACTGGCGCAGGCGGTGGCATCGGCTCGGCACTTGGTGAACGTTTTCACGACGCTGGTGCAACCGTGGTGCTCAGTGACCGTGCGGGTGCAGGCGTTGAGGCCGTGGTGGAGCGTCTGAATGCCCGTCGCCCCGGCTCGGCCCATGCAGTCATCGCCGATGTGGCCCACGAAGAACAAAACGCGCGACTGGTAAGTGAGGCACGCCAATTGGCCGGCCGCATCGACTTGTTTTTTGCCAACGCCGGCGTTGGTCTCGGCACCGACCTCGGCTCAAGTGAAACCGACTGGTCGACATCGTTTGATGTCAACGTTCACTCGCACCGCTGGGCAGCAAAATATCTGATGCCCGAATGGCTCGCTGCCGGGCAAGGGTATTTCGCCAGTACTGCCAGTGCAGCTGGTGTGCTTGCTCAAATTGGCTCGGCGCCCTACTCGGTTACCAAACACGCTGCGGTGGCATTTGCCGAGTGGTTGTCAATCACCTATGGCTCTCGGGGCATCAAGGTGAGCTGTTTGTGCCCACAGGGTGTGAATACGGCAATGTTGCGTGGCGGAGACCGCCAAGGCATCGATACGAACGCCGGCAACGTGGTGCGTGTTGCCGGGGCCGTGCTCGAGCCGACCCAAGTTGCCGACGTGGTGCATGATGCACTCGTCGAGGAGCGCTTCTTTATTTTTCCTCATCCCGAAGTTGGTGACTACGTAAAAATCAAGGCCACTGAACACGAGCGATGGCTGGGCGGCATGCGCAAGCTGCAGCGTCGCGTGTTCGGCGTCTAGCGCTACTCACCACCCTCTTCCCCTGTTAGAGGAAGTCAACCCGTGGCTACAGGTGTTTCGTTGCTGCTGCGACTTCACGCCACTGCCGCATTGGCAGTGCGGCAAAGTCGGCGTCAAGTACCTGCAGGCTTACATGCGAAGCACCAGCATCAAAATGCTCCTTCACGCGGGTAACTACTTGATCCATCGTGCCCCATGCGACGACGGCATCCACCATGCGATTGCTCGGCGGTCGCTGCTTGTCGCCGAGGTCATCGTCGGTGTAGCCAAGTCGTCGCAGATTGTTGGCATAGTTCGGCAGACGAATGTAGGTGGCCATGAACTTGCGGGCAATCTCGCGTGCTTTCGTCGGGTCGGTCTCCAACAGCACTGCTTGCTCGGGCGCCAGCGCGGGCCCGTTGCCCATCGTGTCGCGAGCCATCTTGGTGTGTTCGGGCGGCACAAAATATGGGTGCGCGCCAAGTCCTCGCTCAGCACTGAGCGCCAACATGCGTGGGCCGAGCGCAGCCAACATACGACGCGGTGCGGTCGTTGGTGCAGCGGCGGCGAACAAACCCTTGTCCATTTGGTCGAGATACTCCACCATTGCGGTGTACGGCTTGTCATAGTTGGTTTTGTGCAATTTGGTCGCCATATGTTCATGACTGGCCCCAATGCCGAGGGTGAACCGTTCGCCGAACGCTTCAGTGAGCGTGCGCCAACCCGCTTGCATGGTTATTGCTGATCGCGCATACATCGATGCGATTCCCGTCGCCACCCCAATGCGTTGCGTGCCTGCCAACAACAATGCACACGAAGCGAACGGCTCACGACCCACTGCCTCGGGAACCCAAATACAGCCGTAGCCGAGTTCTTCAAGTTCGCGGGCTGCCTCTTGGGCCTTGCTCATCGGCTGCAGGTCAAGAGCAGACGTCCAAATACCAACTCGACCCAGGCCATGGTTGTTGGGGGACGAAGATGTCATACCCCAACCGTACTTCGGTGGCGCCTGCGCGGGGTGCTGACACACAGGTCAGCGATGATGCGCCGAAACAAGCACCTGGGTCTCGTTGTCGCTGCAGTGCTGATTGCTAGTTGCAGTGCGACGCAACCCACCACTGCAGTTTTTTCCCACATCGAGGTGGTTGAAGTAGTCGACGGCGACACGATTCGCGCCCAGGTTGCGGGCACCACCGAAACCATTCGGCTAGTTGGCGTTGACACCCCCGAAACCAAACACCCGACCAAAGGCGTGCAGTGTTTCGGCCCACAAGCCACCGAGTTCTTGACGAAGATGTTGCCCACAGGCACCACACTGCGAATCGAGCGCGACCAAGAAGCCCGTGATGCCTTCGGCCGACTCTTGCTGTATCTCTTTCGCCCCGTCAATGGTGGCGACTTGTTCGTCAACTTCGAATTGGTGCGGCGCGGATACGGCAAACCGTTACATATTGAACCCAACTCGCGGTATCGCGACGTATTTGTGGCAGGTGCGTTTGAAGCCCAGCGCAACCAGCGTGGGCTGTGGAAATGGTGCAAGTAGCGTCACGCTGTGCCTACCGCGTCGTTTCGTTCGCTTAATGAAGCACTTGGCCACTCTGACGACGCCAAATTGGTGGTGCTGAGCTGCGATGATCTCGGAGCGTTCCACGCATCCAACGAAGGGGTTTTGCAAGCCATGCGCAAGGGTGTCGCCACATGCGCGTCGCTGATGGTGCCCGCCCCTTGGGCGCGTCATGCCGTGCAGCATCTACAGCCCGGCGATGATATTGGTGTTCACCTCACCTTGGTGTCTGAACACTCCGAATATCGCTGGGGGCCACTCACCTATGCGCCGTCACTGCAATCGGGTGACGGTGGATTCCCTTCCACACTGGATGACCTCTGGGAACACGCGGATTCCGAAGAGGTGTTGCGCGAATGTCGAGCTCAAGTCGAACGGGCACTGTTGTGGGGTGTCGATGTAACGCACTTGGCACCTCACTTAACCTCCATCACCTTGCGGCCGGAATTCTTTGACATCTATCTCGAGCTCGCAGCTGAGTACCGCTTACCGATTCGGCTGCCATCCTCCATTTCACCCAACGAGGCCGGCTTCGACTTTCGTGGCCTGGCCCGCGATGAAGGCGTGCTCTTCCCCGACCACTTTGACCATGACTGGTCATCGGGTAGCCGTCAACGGGTGCTCAACTCACTTAGCAAATTGCAGTCAGGCGTCACCGAGATTCACGTGCAACCCGTAATTGACTCACCAGAGGTGCGCGCGCTCGGCGACGTGTGCGTGGGCTGGATTGATGACTTAGCGCTCATCACTGGCAGCGAAGTGCGCGAAGCACTCGCTGCAGCGGGTGCGACTTTGATTGGCTACCGCCAAATCAGGGACGCGATGCGAGCCGCTGGATAACCGCGCTCACTTCGCCCGACTGCAACAACGCAAACAACGCACCTGTGCTGCCTTGTGCTTTTAGTTTGCCCTGCATATACAAACTTGTGGGGTCAAGGTGGGCATCGCTGGCAGCAACCGAAATCACCACGTCGGCATCATCTGGGCCGTGCACCACTTCGTCTTTTTTGCCGAACGCGACTCGAAACTGCGCTGTGTTCATGGCTGCGCGTGCTCATATCTACGTGTGTTCATAGCTGCGCTGTGTTGCTCACGCCGAAACTCGGATGCCAGCAAACAAATCATCTTCGTACTCGCCAGCCGCACGCTGGCTCTTCACCAATGATCGCGCCAGCACCCAGTCTTCATAGGGGTACACGGCAGCCAACTCGGCATCACTCAGCCCAAACCAGAACGGTTCATTTTCATCGACCTGGGTTTTGTGTGCCCGCAGCGCGCCTGATCGCGCCCAGAAATAATCACCAACGTTGAGACGCGTCGTGATGCGATCATCAAGGTTCGGTCGTTGGAACCACTTTTCGTCGTATGGCGACGAGCCGCGCAGCCGCAGCAACTCTTCATGCACAACTGTGAGTCGGGCCCGCGACCACACCGAGTAATACATCTTGAGTGGCTGCCACACCGGCCCATCGTGCGGATACCACTTTTCGTCACCAGCCCGATCGAAAGCCAACACACTGATGTCGTGCACCTTCA
>Ga0222713_10003440_pt1 | contig 16430 bp, 17 predicted proteins | sample C33_649DmetaG_FD_165061 | JGI IMG/M metagenome (GOLD analysis project Ga0222713, IMG submission 165061) | Estuarine water microbial communities from San Francisco Bay, California, United States - C33_649D | ecosystem: Environmental > Aquatic > Marine > Unclassified | place: USA: California...
AGCAATTAGCAATTATAAACAGTTACATAAACATATACAAAACGCTGGTGTATAAAATAATCCAAAGCGATATTGTAACAAAGAATGATATTTATATAGAAAACTTTGAAAAGATATGTAAAAAAATAAATAAAACTAATTTAAACAATGAAAATGTTGTTTTATTAAATGCCATAATGGATAAATTTTACTTCATAATAGATGATAATATGGATTGTTTTTTTGATATTGTCCAAGAATTTACGAAAAAAATGAAGCCGAGTCATTTGAAAAAATGCGAAAAAAAATTATGTACCGATGAACTGGTAGAAAAACTAAAAGAGACTCCGGATAAGTTTGTAAGTTGGTTATTAAATTAATTGTCAATACTAATAGTAATATTCTTCTTGCGGATCTTCTTTTTCTTGTCCTTTATATTGCTCCCAATATTTTCAATGTTTTTCTGAGATATATTTTTATACTCATTATTAAGAACAACTTTAAGGAATTCGTATATAATCATTAATACATTCTCATCACATTTACCGACAATTAAAACACTGCCAGTCCTAAATATCATAAACGATACCTCATTGATATTTTTATATAACGATTTATTTTCTTCGGAAATTTGGCTTCCGCACTGTATTCCTACATCTGGATTATAGTAAAACTTACATTGTATTCCAGGATAAGAGCATGGGTCATATATTGATTGAATATTGTATTTCATCTTCAAAATATCATATAACTCTTCGCGATTGATAAAGAACCCACAGTTGAAATTAGAGTTGATTAGCACAGTTTCTTCGGAATTATCCTTATACGCCAAACACTTATCTTTAATAAAGGGTTGCAATGTTTGTATTACTTCGTTGAGCAACATCTGGAAGGTGGCCTCGTTTTGGACACCCGGTATTTCGAGTTTGCCGGTATTAAACACCTTAACGTGGAACTCTTTGAACAACTCCGCAACCTTCATCCTTATAATAAGCACAAAGCAATTGTAAAACGCGCTCTTCTTCTTACATCTGTAACTCATAATATCCTTTTTCGAGATTCCAATGCTAATTTTGCGAATATCTTTAAATTTGATACGACCTGTCGGGTTATTAATATTTGTTATAACGTGCTCTTCATAATAAGTCTCGCCTTTTATTTTTTGTTGAATGAAATCCAACTCTTCAACAGTGGTGCTATTAAACTTCATTTGTTTTTTAATGACACCATTTGATGGTCTGGCATAAGGAATAACTGGCACAGACCAGAATACATCTTTAAGTTCAATTGGCATATTGAGATAAGCAATTTTGGTTTTGGTGGATATATAAATATCAGAAGCTTTAGGAGTTTCAGAATTTATTTCCATTGAAAGATTTGCCGAAACAAATTCTTCGGCGGAATTAACAAAATTATTAATAATATCTTCATCATCAGATATATCATCATCAAAACTTGATGATATAAAATTAGCCCATTCTTTGTCTATATTTAAGCTCATTGTCTTATATTACTTTTGATTATATCTTTATATTCTTTATATTAATTTTATTTCAATTATTTTTTTTATTGTATAATATAAAGAATGTATTCAGGATCGCACTACATCGATGAAAGGAGCTCAATTATCCCAATTAAGAAAAACTTATCTACACAAATGAAGGTAAATAGTCCAAAAGGTGAATATAGTCTCAAACAGAATTTTTTCGATCCATCGAAAAGTTCACCTCCAAATGAGTTTATGCTAAAACTACATATGAGAATTTCAAATTATGATTCTAAATTGGTCGTTTTAGCGGATGATACAAAGGATGATAGTCGAGATAGTGAATAATAAATATGGTTATTATTATTCAGGTTTTGTGAATGCATTAAATTTTCCACAAAGTTGAGAAAATCGCGATTAACGATTTTTGACTTGTTACGAATAATATAATTTAAAAAATCTTTAATTATATTCTTTTTATCTATATTGTACTTTATACTTATTAAATGAACATATGCGCAAATATTTTCCAGCTTCTCTCTTTTTGTCAATTTGGTAAAAAGATTTTCCCATACATCATTGTCGATAATAGACATACTATCCGATTGACTTTTTACAATATCCTGATTCGACTGTATAAAATTAATCATACTTCTTATATCAGATCTATAAAGTTTTTGAATACATGAAAGCGAATTCTGAGACATATTCAGTTTTTCAGTGTCCGAAATCTGTTTCAGAAAGCCAATAATATCTTCCTTCGGTAATTGATTGAAACGCAACCTGATGAATTCGTTTTGAAGACCTTCATCTATTTTGCTTATGTAATTACATATTAGACAAAATCGGACATTATTTGAATAATTTTGTAATAAATATCGCAATGCTTGTTGGGCGTTTTTGGTCATATAATCGACTTCGTCCAAAATAACGAATTTCATTCCCGTGTGGAAAAGCGGTTTGGAGTTCACAAAACAGCTAATTTGGTTTCTGATAATGTCGATACCTCGTTCGTCGGATGCGTTTAAATGAATAATCAGGTCTTTGTTTTTCTTATTCAATTTTTCTTGGTATGCGTTTATCAAGTTTATTATGGTGGTTGTTTTGCCGGTTCCTGGTGGACCGTAAAACAGTAAATTGGGAAAATAGGAGGTCTCGATAATGTTTTTTAGAATTTGCTTGTTTAGTGGGTCTAATACAATGTCTTCGAAATGTTTTGGTCTGTAAAGCTCTACAAATGGTATGCCACTGCTTGTCATTTAATTATGTATTATTATTTGTTTAATATATAATTAAACAAAATTATCAAAATATAAATATTTTATTTCTAATAAATCATTATTTTCTTCATTTTGAATACGTTTAATTTGTTTATCAATTTCTTCTTTTAATGTTAAAAGTCTTGTAGATATTGATGGATTACATTTTTTTCCATTTTTATCGCTATATGAATCAGGATTAAAGCGGATAAAAATATATTTACAAGTAAATGTTGTTAATAAATCATTATATCTATCTTGTTCATCATTTTTACTGTATGATTTATGTTGATTTTCATCGGTTTCAATACATAATAAAGTATTGTTAATTAATTTACGATGGTCTATCCTTCTTCTGTTTAAACAATCGCATCCACCATATTCAAGAGTCTTATCGTGTTGAAATCCTTCAAAATTTGAATTAATAAAATCACGAACAGCAATCTCTTTTGTTTTACATCTAATTTGAAATGTTAATGGGTCTAATGGAAATAGATTTTGAAAACAATAGGTACAATAATTTTTATATTTTTTATTTCCTTCTGTATGACAACCTTCATTTTTACATTTATTAATGTGAACATTTATCATTCCTTCTTCTTTACAAAAAGCACAATATTTAGCAGGTAACCCCTGAAAATTAAAATATGGTTTTTTTGTTTTACACATACAATTCATATTTCTAACATAAATCATATCAGTTTTTTTACATTTTTCACAATATTCGGGTTTTAATCCCTTATAATTAAATGATGCTATTGTTCCACAACCACATTTTTTTTGTCTAACATTAACCATATTTGGTTCTTTACAATCGGAACAAAAAGCTGGTTTCAACCCATCATAGTTATAAGTAGGCAATGTTTTTTTACATTTACATTTTGTTTGTACAACATTTATCATATCTATCTTTTTACAATCAATACAAAATTCAGGTTTTTTTCCAATATAGTTAAATCTTGCGGTTTTTCCACAATTACATTTTATGACTGCCATACAATTAATCATTTCATCTTTTTTACAATCAAAACAATACATAGGTTTTAACCCTTCAAAATTATAAAGCTTATTTGCTTTTCCACAAAAGCATTTTGAACTAATAACATCAGACCAATTATTTACATTGTGTTCTTTACATACAACATATTTTTTATCTTCACCAAAATAAGCTCGTTTTCTACAATTTTCAAAACAACAAAGATTCGGCATAATATATTATATATTGAGATTATTTCTAAATAGTTCCGTCCCTAAATTATAAATTTGAGACTATAATTTTAATTAAATAAAATAATTGAAATTAAAATATTAAAGATTAATAATGAACAAAACTATAATGACAACTTCTACTACCGGATATCTCGAATTATTTATCGGTTCTATGTATAGCGGGAAATCAACAAGGTTAGTTGATATTTATAAGCAGTGTAAATTTTGTAACATTCCAGTAACAGTAATTAATCATATAATTGATAACAGATATGATAATGAATTATTATCAACCCACGACCAAATTAAAATACCGTGTTTACAAGCGTGTGAACTAAATGATATTTGGACAGACAACGGATATAAAAAGTCGGGTGAAAAGAAGGATTTATGGGCGCACAACGCCGTAAGAGATTCAGAAGTTATTTTGATTAATGAAGGGCAATTCTTCCCCGACTTGTACGATGTAGTAGTAGATATGTTAAATTGTAATAAGAAAATATATATTTGCGGTTTAGATGGAGATTTTGAAAGGAAGAAATTCGGACAAATTCTGGATTTAATACCTTTGTGTGATAAAGTGACAAAGCTGACGTCATTATGTTCACAATGTAAAAATGGCACACCAGGAATCTTCTCAATGCGTTTAACAAATGAAACTGCACAAACAGTCGTGGGTTCGGACAATTATATTCCAGTATGTCGCAAATGTTACAAGAATTAATTAAAGTCACCGTTAATATATATTTTAAAACTATTTAAATTTGTTTTAATGTATAGATTATAACTAAATGGTAAAGAATGTTGTAAACTCTATTGTTGTCGAACCCAAACAAAAACGAGGAAGGAAACCCAAGAACGCCGCACTTTTAACTACTGAAAATAAAGTATTAGAAGAAGCCCCAGAAAAAGATAATAATATTATTTTTTCTATTCAAGAAACAAAAAATGAAACTACTACAGATAATAATAATGAAAATAAAGATATTAATAACGATAATGATGAAAACAAAGATAATGATGAAAACGAAGACAATGTAGTTTTATCATCAACCCAAGAGGAACAAAAGCCAGCAGGTAAAAAGCGCGGTCGAAAGCCAAAGGGAGGAAAAATCATCCAGCAAGTTGTACCACTCAATAACAATAAAGAGACAAAACCAAATGTTATTTTACACCTTAAATGCTCATTAAAGGATTTACAATCAAATTTGTCTTTATCAACTAATATCGAATCTTTCAATTTTTCTTCAAAAAATGATTTGAATTATGAAATAATTGGATCTAATCAAAATAACAATATTAATAATAATGTAAACCAAAATAATAACTATAGTAGTAATTATAACTGTGCCAATTTAAATAATAATAATAATAGTAATGATGACAATGATATTGATATGTACGACGAAGATTATTATTCAAAAAACAAAGAAAATGATATTCGCGATGTTTGGAAAAAACTAAAGGTTCTTGAGCACAATTTACATATTAATAACATAAGTAACAAGAAATCCGCTTGCTTTTGGTGTACTTATGACTTTGATAATCCGCCTATTTATATTCCGAAACATTTTATCAAAGATTCCTACCATGTTTACGGATGTTTTTGTACTCCTGAATGCGCAACTGCTCATCTAATGGAGGAAAATATTGATAGTTCATCCAAGTTTGAAAGGTATCATTTGATAAACAATATTTATTCCAAGATTTATGATTATAAGAAGAACATTAAACCGGCACCAAACCCATTTTATTTATTAGACAAATATTATGGTAATTTAAGTATTCAGGAGTATAGGTCTTTATTAAGAAACGAAAGATTATTTTTAGTAGTCGACAAACCATTAACGCGTATTTTGCCAGAATTACACGAAGACAATGATGATTTTATTATTAACAATAAGATTATACCGGCAAACACTCTTTTAATTAAAAAGAAATTGCAAAAGAAACAGCTTACCAAGAATAACATTTTAAGTGAGAAATTTGGATTGGCTCAATAAAATAATATACTATAAGTAACCTTTTAGTATATTATTTTTTATTTATTTATATTATAATGGATAGTAATAATAGTGAGTCCTATTTTTCTAATATAAAAGATTCAATTAATTATGTTATAGAAAATCATCATAAGTTTTTATTATTGTTATTTGTATTTGTTATCATTTATTTTGTAGATTATATCACGCATATTAATACAATTTTATATAACGGAAATTCGGTACAAGCTTTACCAAGTTTAAAAACGCCAACACCACCGTTACATCATTTACCTAAAATAAAAAATCCTAAAAAGAAGGGTAAAGGAAGACGTGTTTAATTTTTTCTGGATTTTCTTGCTTTTCTTACTTTTCTTGTTTTTTTAGATTTTCTTCTGCGTTTTCCTGCGCCACCACCCCATTCGTCTTTATTATCAGGAAACAATTGAAATATTCTCTCTTCTAACTTATTATGAACATCGTCAGGTATATCTCCATAAGTATTTAGTATGTTTGGATTTGTATTTTCAACTGTCATTTTGGCAAAATCAGTTTCTGGATTAAAATTTCCATTTTTAATTTTAGCACCTAACTGTGCTTTAGTTGCGTATGTATATTGCGATAAATCAGGGCCAGGTCCTTTTTTAGATGCGCCTGTAGATGCGTCTGTAGATGCGCCTGTAGATGCGCCTGTAGATGCGCTAGATGAACTAAAGAAATTTCCCATTTATATAAATAATAAAATATTATAATAATTTTATAATACTTTTATAATACTTTTATAAATATATATTATAAATGGATACCAATTCAATTTTAGCGATTATTTGCGTTCTAATTTTATTATTTATGTTAATGAAAGCGTATCAGAAACCTACTGCTACTATTACTGCCACTAAAGTAGTGACAACTCATCCCAACGCATATGTTGTTCATACTAATCCAGTTTATTACCCACATTATAACCCTTATAAGGCTCAGTATTACAACTAAATTTGATTATTTATAAATTATATAATTATATATAAATAATGGCTAATCCTCTTCTTAATTATGCGCCACATGCTCCAGGTGCGCCACCATTTCCTGCTATTAATGAATGTATTGATTGTGTGACTGATTGGGTTACGCGATATTTAGGAGATAGAACATTTACCTATCCGCATAATGGTAATCAAATATGGGGTGGACCAACTAAACCAACAATACGTAAACTTGTTTCAGATTATGTCAACGGTATTATTGAAGCACACAATAGATACTATGGGACACCAAGTGCTCTCGATTATAGAGATATGTATAATCAACTTTTAGATAGTTACAATAGTTTGGATTATAATACTATGGAACAACGATGGGCGGCATTAAAGCAACAGGACCCAACCCGATATAATGATATGCCTATTTTTAATGGTACAAATACATCAGGTAGGTCACCTAAAGACTTTTGGAGAGGTGAAATAATGAATCAAGCAGCGCATCGTGCCGATAATCTATTATTTAGAAGTGTAGGGACAAATAATTATTTTGGACTTGATAAGTTTTTAGATAGTAACGGGTGGATGAATAAACCAAATTCTTCATTGGGACATTGGGGACCAGATGGACAAGGTGGATCACCACCACCATTTAACACTATTTTTAGATTATACATAAGATGTTTTTTGAGATTATTTAAAGCATTATTCCCAGATTATCCAGATTTTAACGGTGGTTCCAAGAGAAAAAATAAAAATAACAAAACTAAAAAACGTAAAAATAAAAAGAGCAAAAAAGGTAAAAGGAGTAGAAGATATTAAAGCTTACGCGCTTCGCCTTTTTCAACGCGCTCATTATAATTGCGCATATTTTTATCAAGACGATGTCTTAGCTGCTTATAAATTTCCTGATTCAATGACTTAACAGGCGCCGCTTTTTTGTCCGGGACACCCAAATATGATTTAATTACTGCGATATGGTCGTAATTAAACTCCTTAAGCTTTTCCTTTGCAACCTCCTCAGTATAATCCGTTTGTCTCATAATAACTTGAACATTTTCATCAATTTTGTCGGTTTCAACGAATGAAATAGTATCTGTCATATATGAACTAAATAAATTATTTTTTAAATCATATTAAACGAATAGTTATATATATTATTAATAAAATGGATAGAACAAGCGCTATTACACGATTAAATACTGAAGAAATTGCGACGGAAGTCAATAACGTTATTAAAAAAGGATTAGATAAATTGTTAGGTGATTATTTATATAGATATGAATTATTGGAAAAAACACATGACGCGATTATGAATTTGCCGAGTGTTAGAAATCATCTAAATCTACAACCATTTCCGCCACACAGTAACGCTGAAACAAAGGTTGATGATGTAAAATACGAGCAAATGATTGAAAAGTTGTTAAAAAGAATAGATGAATTGACATTTGAGGTAAATCAACTGAAGCAAACTTGTAAAAAGGAACAAGTTGAAATAAAAGTAGAGGAAGAGCTTAAAGTTGTGAAATTGGAACAAAAGGAAAATATTCGTTTGGAGATTGAAGATGTTGTAAGCGTAAATGAAGAAGAAGAAGAAGATGAAGATGAAGAAGCAAGCGAAGCAGAAGAAGCAACAGTCGCAAGCTTAGAAGATGAAAACATATGCTCCGAATGTGACTGTAAGGTTATTTTAGATGAGGACATTGTAGTTGTTGATGGTAAAAAATATTGCGGTGGTTGTGACCCTACTTCAAGTAAGGAAGAAGAAGTAGAAGAAGAGGAAGAAGAAGTAGTAGAAGAAGAGGAAGAAGAAGAAGTAGTAGAAAAAGAGGAAGAAGTAGAAGAAAGTGATGACGAAGTAGAAACCGAAAAATCAGAATCTGTCGCAAGCGAAGCAGATGAAGCAGGAGAAGCAGTCGCAAGCTTAGAAGCAGACGCAAGCTTAGAAGAAGAAGAGTTCATTGAAATTGATATCGACGATGTAACCTATTGTACAAACAATGAGGAAAACGGCTTTATTTATGAACTAACTGAAGACGGTGATGTCGGCGAAAAGGTCGGTTATTTAAAGGACGGCGAGCCATTCTTTTACGCTGATGAAAAATAAAGATTTTCCTTTTCCTTTCCACAGATGAAAAATAAAATATACACATAATATAATAATTAATGATAAATTTGTGCGCACCAGCAATTATTTATTTAATTTTTTCTCTTACTCAAATAATAATAGATTTATTTAAGGGTCTTTACAATACTGCTTTTATGAAAACAATTGTTATGACAATGGTAACATTATTATTAAATATTCTTTGTGAAAAGGGTTTAAGTGTAGTTTCTTGGTTTATTGTATTTATTCCTTTTATTATGATGACCGTAATAGTAAGTATGTTACTGTATATTTTTGGTCTTGACGCATCAACTGGTTCATTAAATTATACTTGTAATAATTCAAATGCTAATACTAATATAAATGGTGTAACAGTAGATGCTTTAGGAAATATTATAATTTATGACCCGGAATATAATGCTGTTGCAAATCCAGTTTATTATCAATCACCAAATATTATTGTTCCGAATCCATCAAATAACAACAATACACAAACTACCTATACAGTTACAAATGCGCCTCCTAATCAGGGATCAAGCAGTCCGGCTTACCAAAGTTAAACCAAAGTTAAACCAAAGTTTTAAAAATATTAATAAATGATTTAAAAAAATAATCACTTATTAATTATCAATGATATCTTTTATCACTAATTTACTAAGAACAGTTTTATTTGCTTTTTTATTAAATGATTATTTGAAAAGCAGATATCCTAAAAAGTATGAAGAACTTTTTGTTACAGTTTCATACAACCTTATTTATGTATATAGCAAAGCTCAAATTTTTTATATGAATATTGTTAAATCAGTAAACAAAAAAATCGAAGAAACACCCAAGTTACTTAAGCTGAAAACTGATTTGGATTTACTTTTGAAACAAAAAAATGGTCAAGTAACAATGATTGAATGTATTAAAAATGGTGTTTTATGCAATGATTTTACCGAGACAGATTGTGATTTTACGTTATATTCACGCTTAGATGATAGTAATAGTTGTTTAAATAAAAAAATAGTTTATGATTTAGATGATTCAATAGATATTTATGAAGTTTCAGACATCAAATTCCTACTTGTAGAGTTTAAACTCGGTGAAAAACTTTATAAGATTGACTTGAAAACAGATACCTATAATTTTTATATAGTTGGAAACAAGTTCACGAAACAATTTTTCCAATATTATTTGACCGAAATTTTAAAGATTACGGAAAGTGCTGACAAATTTAGTCTTCACATTATCGACCATGAGGTTAACGAGGTCGAAATAGATTTTTCTGATGAAAACGACCATATTTTGTTAGAGAAAGCAGGGTACAAATTATCTATTACAAATAAAATAAATGACAATAGTGAAGAAAAGGAAAAAGAATAATATATATATTATAAAACAATTTAAAAAAAAATTGAAATAATTAAATACAAATGGAATCCCAGCAAATTACAATGACGACTGAAACACCGAATAAGGAAGAATATAATAAGTTATCTGATAAATGGACACTTTGGGCACATTTACCTCATAATACTGATTGGAGTATTAAGAGTTATATACCAATTTCAACATTCACGACTGTAGAAGAGACAATAGCCGTAACCGAGACATTACCGCCGATTTTAGTAGAAAACTGTATGTTATTTATGATGCGCGAAGGTATTAAGCCGACGTGGGAGGACCCCAAAAATAGGAATGGTGGATGTTTTTCATATAAGGTTTCTAATAAGAATGTTTACAAGGTTTGGAAAGAGCTGTCTTATGTTGTAGTAGGAAATACAATTAGTAAACAGTTGTCATACGTGAATTGCGTGAATGGGATTACCATTTCTCCTAAAAAAAATTTCTGTATTATAAAAATTTGGATGTCAGACTGTTCAAATCAGAACCCAACGGTTGTTACAACTGATTTGAAAGGTCTGTCGCCTCAGGGGTGTTTATTTAAGAAACATACACCAGAATATTAAAAATATAAATATAAAATATCAATTTAAAAATTTGATTAAATAATAAAATATAATGAAGTACCCGTATATTATATTTTATAGATTAGAAAAACACTCAAATATCGACAATTTTTTTATTGAAAACCACGAAAAACTAAATTGCTCCTTATTTTTTACAAGCGATAAAGAAGACCTAAACAAATTGTTCGATTCCAATTACCAATTATTAATTACATATGGATATGATGAAGGTGAATATATACCAAATGTTATGTCTATAATAGCAGATAGAATGCGCAACCGTTGGGTTCATTTTAAAGAAATATCAGATATTAATGAATTTAATAGAGCAGTCAATTATTGTTTTATACATAATTGTACATTTGAGAGAGAACAAGTTCGACCCATTTTTTCTGTTTTTACACCTACATATAACTCCTATCATAAAATTGAAAGAGCATACAATAGTTTAAAAGCACAAACATTGAAGGATTGGGAATTTGTAATTATTGACGACTCGCCAGATGACGACCATTTTAATTTTTTGAGAAAACTGATGATTAATGATGCAAGAGTACGTCTTTACAGAAAAAGCGAAAATAATGGCAATATTGGCAATGTCAAAAATGAGGCGATTGGATTATGTAGAGGAAAATACGTCTTGGAGTTTGACCATGACGACGAAATTTTACCATTTGTTTTAAACGACGCAGCCACATATTTTGACACTAACCCAGATGTCGGTTTTATTTATATGGATTGTATCTCATTGTACGAAAATGGAAATAATCATTTTTACGGTGATTTTATTTGCAAGGGTTACGGAAGTTATTATTGTCAAAAATATGGTAATAAATGGGTTTATGTTTATAATACCCCAAATATTAACAATATCACACTTAGTCACCTGGTTTGTTGCCCAAATCATCCAAGAATTTGGCGAAAAACAGCTCTAATTGCGGCAGGAAGTTATTGCGAATTTTTACCTATTTGTGACGATTATGAAATAATACTTCGCACTGCTATAACGACAAAAATAGCAAAAATACATAAATTCGGATATGTTCAGTATATGAATGACAATAACAATAATTTTTCGCTCATCAGAAACGGAGAAATAAATAGGATTGGTCCCAATTTTATTAGCCCGATTTTTTATGAAAGATTTAAAATTCAAGAACATATGAAAACTCTTGATGCCCACGAGGATGAACAGTATATTCATAATAATAGTAAAATTTGGAAGAGAGAAGATTCATATGAACATAAATATTGTAATAAAGTAGTGAATGTGGATTATGACAAACAATATTGTATTGTTGGTATTGACAGTTTAAGTATGAATATAGAGAAAATTACTTCTTTCTATCAAGACATTAGAAATGATTTTTTCTTAATTGAAAACAAATGTGATATTGGACAACTGCATTATATTTTAGACAGATATGGATTTTCAAGATTCAAATGTTATACATTAATGGATGAAACACCTGAAGTGCTAATTAAATATTTTATGTTAAAATACAAATCGTGTGAAAACTATGAGATTATTAATAATTATATATATAAACCAAAATATAATACGGATTTTTCACAAAGACACGAAGTAATTAATTTTGTTAGCACTCCAGATGATAAATATTTGGAAATAGGTGTAGAAACTGGGTATACGTTTAATAATGTTCATATGCAAAATAAAGTAGGTGTTGACCCTTCACCACAATTTGAATCTGAAAAATTGGTTCTTAAAACATCGGATGATTACTTTGAAAATTTAGACCCAAATACCAATTCCAAATTTGATATCATTTTTATTGACGGGCTTCATCAGTGCGAACAGGTCGCTAAAGACGTAAATAATAGTATTCGTTTTTTAAATGAAAATGGAAAAATATTACTGGATGATATAATACCATTGAATTACGATGAACAATTAAAGATACCAGTTAGACACGAATATAAAGATGGCGTATTAAAAACGTTGATTCCATGGACAGGTGATGTATGGAAAATAATGTATCATATATTATCTATTTATTCCCAATATGTCGAATTTACTTATTTCTATCATCCATATTATAGAGGTGTGGCAGTTTTACAAATTAAAAAATCATTTCAAATTCTTGAAACGGAATTAGATCTTATTAATAATTATAATTATACAAATGATTTTGCTATATATATAGATTTAATAGAGAATTTCAAAGAAAGACAAAATAATATAAAATATACGAGAATTCCTATTACGATTATTTCTGATACAGATGAAGATGAAAATGAGTAAACGTGTAAATTAATAATATAATAAATTAAATTATATTATTAGCTATTAAAAATAATAAATATTTTCTACTAATTTTCTTGGCTTATTATCTCCTTTTTTATGACTTGTAATTGTATTTTTATTATCCTCTTTTTGTACATAAACCTCTTTTGGAACATTTGTAATGTATTCAGATACAGATACATTATTTTTATCTTTATTTATATAATTACCAATTTGAAATGATGCTTGTTTCATATAATAATAATATAATAATATAATACTTATTTTTAAGTATTATTATTTTATTAATTACTAATTAAAGAAATTATAATATATTTCTTATAAATGGAATTAATAGAATCAAGGGAGCCGTATTTATGTTTAAATATGATTGTTAAAAATGAGAGTCACATTATAAAGGATACTCTAATAAAACTCTTAAATAAAGTACCAGCCATTGATTATTGGGTTATTTCAGACACCGGCTCAACAGATGAAACCAAAAAAATCATTTCAGATTTTTTCAAAGAGAGAAATATTAAAGGTGAACTATTTGATGATGAATGGAAAGATTTTGGACATAATAGAACAAAAGCTCTCGAACACGCATATAAAAAAAGTAGATTCTTATTGGTATTTGATGCCGACGACGAAATTTGCGGGGATTTTGTTTTACCAGATTTAAAATTAGATTCTTATCATTTTCAATTTGGCGACGCAAATGGTACCAGTTATACAAGAACACAAATAGTAAATAATAAGAAAAAGTGGAAATATATTGGTGTTTTACACGAAATCATTACGTGTACGGAACATTCAGACAGTATGGATATTATCAAAGGCAATTATTATACTATTTCTGGTAAATCTGGAGATAGAAGTCGTGATGGCAATAAATATCTAAAAGATGCGTTAATTCTTGAAAAAGCATATCAGGAAGCAGTTAAAAATAATGATGACCTTTATAATAGATACGGCTTTTATTGTGCAAATAGTTACTTTGATAGCGGAAAACACGAAGATGCTATTAAATGGTATAAAATTACACTTGATAATAAAAATTGGGATCAAGAAAAATACGTGGCTTGTCAAAGATTGTATCATTGTTATAACGCGTTGAAACAACAAGAAACTGGAATGTTTTATTTGGTAAAATCCTTTTCTTACGACAAAGAGAGAGCCGAGTGTTTATATGAATTAATCGCTTATTATTGTTGTAATGGTATGAATGAAGTGGCTTATGGCTATTATACTATTGCCAAATCATTTTATAACGAACGATATTTAAAAGACGGACTAAATAATAAACTTTTTTTAGATGTCAGCAAAGCTAACCTATTTTTGCCTTATTATATGATTTTGGTCTCCGATAAAGTACAAGAACACGATACCACCATACAAATGTATAGAATTATCTTTACAAAGAAACACATAGAGAGAAGTAAACATTATATTGGAAATATGTTATATAATCTTCAATTTTTCATTGAACGAGTTAAAGATGACAAAGGTTTTTTGCGATTATTTCAAGAATATATTGAATTTTTAATTTCTATTGATTATCCTATTTATGATCACGAATTTATGATTAAATATGAAAAATATGGAGTAGTATTGCCAAAAATTTCAGATCCTGTTTTCTCTCTTGATGACTGTTTAAAAAGCAAAAATATATTATTATACTCTGGATATTCGCCTTTCAAATGGAACTATACATTTAGTATTAATAATGCCTTGGGAGGTTCTGAAACTGCTATCACATGTTTAACCAAAAATTTCCCCAAAGATTATACAATTTATGTAGCGGGAGAAGTTGAAGAAGAAACAGTTGAAAATATTCGATATGTTAATTTTAATAATTTGAATAATTTAATAAAAACAACAGCATTTCACACTATAATTGTTTCAAGATACTTGAATTTTTATGAGCTTTACAGAAATTTTTCGGCATATCAAACTTTCATTTGGGGTCACGATGTAACACTATATGCGTACGGAACTGATTTGTCAGTTGAAGGTATTTTGTCAAAATGGGCATCGAAAGTAACTGGTTGTATTTGTCAAACAGAATGGCATAAGAATTTGTTTCTCTCTTCATTCCCTCAATTAAAAGATAAAATAAGTATAATTAACAATGGAATCAACGCTGACTTATTTAATTCAAAAAATATAATGAAAGTAACGAAAATATCCAATCGATTTATTTATACATCGTGTAGTGAAAGAGGGTTGTACAAATTAGTCAAATTGTGGCCGAGTATTTTGGAGAATTTACCAGACGCTGAATTGTTAATTTCTTCCTATAATAATTTTCCAAAATCAGATGAAGATAATAAGATTCTGGAAATTATTACCAAAACACCATCAATTAAACATATGGGCAAATTGAATAGAACCGAGTTATATAATTTAATGGCATCGGCTGAATATTGGTTGTATACAAGTTATTTTCAAGAAACATCGTGTATTACTTCTCTCGAACTACTTGCTTCAGAAGTTATTTGTTTATATTATCCAGTTGCCGGATTAGTAAATACTGTTGGTGATTATGGTGTACCTATTTCAGAGGGTAACGAATTAGATGCTTTGTTAAGTTTATCTATTAAGAAAAAAAATGAACTTAAAAAGAAAGGTAAGGAATATGCGTTGTCGTGTAGTTGGGAAAACAGAGCCGTTGAATGGAGTAAAATATTTTTTTCAAAACAATATACACCTGTCATCAAAGAAGCTGAACAAGAAGGTGAAAACTATACAATTAAAATTGTAAATTTAAAAAAACGAACCGACAGAAGAGAGAAAATGGAAACAAAATTGACAAATGTACATATTAATAAATATGAATTTTTTGAAGCAATCGACGGAAAAGAATTAACGTCAACACCTGAATTACTTTCATTATTTAAAATGAACGACTTTAATTATAAAAAAGGAGTAATGGGTTGCGCTTTAAGTCATATATATTTATGGAATAATCTAATTAACGACAAAGATAATGACTTTTATGTAATTCTTGAAGATGACATTGCTTTTTGCAATAATTTTAAAAAGCACCTTAACTATGTTTGTAAATTATTTGTTGAACAAAAATTAGAACACTTGGCTTTGGGTGAATATCACTCCAATAAACAATTTCCTTCATTAAATTCAAATATTGAAGTATATTCTAAGGATTTATATAAAGAATGGAATCTCACTTTTGCTTATATTATTAGCAAAGATGCTGCTAAAAAAGCG
>Ga0222713_10003442_pt1 | contig 16429 bp, 18 predicted proteins | sample C33_649DmetaG_FD_165061 | JGI IMG/M metagenome (GOLD analysis project Ga0222713, IMG submission 165061) | Estuarine water microbial communities from San Francisco Bay, California, United States - C33_649D | ecosystem: Environmental > Aquatic > Marine > Unclassified | place: USA: California...
GGATGGCGCCACCGCCGGCGAGACGGAGCCCGATCAGGGCCTTTACGCTCCGGACCCAGAGGCGCTTGCACAGCTCCAGGTCGACGTCCTTGTCGGGCTTTTCGAGGGCCTGGAAGGCGGCGTGGCCCAGGGTGATCAGGTTCGTGGTGAGCTTGGAATTCACCTTGAACGTGACGTCTTTGCCGCGCTGGCACTTGTGCTTGGTCGGCTTGCCGGCGGCTTGAACCGCGCCGGCTTCGGTGGACTTTGTGCCCGTGTCCGCGGGGGTCTGCTTTTCGTTAGCCATGTTCGGCTTGGAAGTGATCGGGGCAGCCGGCTTGCGCGGAATGCCGATGTTGGACGTAAATCCGTCGGCGATGTTGCCCGGCTTTCCCGCCCACGGAGATTTGATGAATTCAAACCAGTCGTCGGCGGCCGCGCTAAAGGCGCAATCCTTGATCGACGTCCGCGGATGCGATCCGGCGATCTCGTGCAGCTTGATCATGCGCTCGTAAAGCCGGTTGTAGTTGTTGTCGCCTTTGTAGGCGTTGACCGCTTGACGGGCCTTTTCGATCTCGGTCCGGGCATTCGCTTGCGCGAAGACGTCCAGCTTAGGTTTGTTGCATTCAACCTTAAACTTCTGAAGCGCCTTGAAGAAGCGCTCCAGGAGCTTGGTCAGCTTCGCGTTGGGTTTCGGTTGGTTGGGTTGGGTTGGTTGTACCATGGTTGGTTGGGTTGGGTGGAAAGGATCAGGGCGTGCGCATCCAGGCGCGGTGCAGCCGGCTGTAGACGCCCCAGCGCTTGTTGGCCTCCTTGCGGGCGGCCTCGACGTGGCGGTATTCTTCGGCCCACGCGGCGGTGAAGCCGACGTGCTGGTTGGCGACGGCCTGGGCGGCCGTGACGGCCTTCTTGGCCTCCTGGTACTTGTGCAGAGCCTTCAGCCAGCTGGCTTCGCGCTTCTGCTTGAGGGTGTTGTCGGTCATGTCGGTTGTTGGTTGCGGCCGCGCGGAATTGCACGGCCTGAAAGGATCCACGCGGAGATGAGGCGCGCGTGGTCGGTGGTACCAGGGTACCCCGCTTGCGGGTGTGAAGCCGCCTCTGGGCCGGTTGCTGCCGGCGCCCTGTCTATTCGCCATCCGTCTTACGACGGGGAAGCTTCCAGGTCATTGGTTTCTGGCCGGGGGTGGGCCCAGCTTGCGCTGGGGATGGTCCCGGTAAACCGGCATCGCTGCCGGAAAGTGAGAGAGACAGGCCGGCAGGGGTGGCAAGAGCGCCACGAGCGTCGGCGCCTGGGATCGCTCCCAGGGCTATGATTAAGCCGATACCTATCCGGCCTGTCTCAAAGTGTCCGCATGACGGGCCGGGTCGCCTGGTGGGCTACCGGCCCGGACTCTTGAGGGAGTCGGATCTTGTCGGTTCATGCGGTTGGTGGCCCCGTACGGGGCCGGTGAAAGTGGCCCAGCTGGTTGCCCAGCTGGGTTGATTGCCTGGCCAGTGCCAGGTCTTGTCGGTTTGGTTGGACTGTCAAAAAACGTGTGCCGTGTTACCGGCGACAGATGAGAACATGGCGGTGTTGCCAGATCATGCAAGCGCAATTTGCACTTATTTTCAAAAAAGCTTTGGGCACAAAAAACCCCCGTTTTATTGGGGGTTCTGCGAATTATTGCCTTTCGACCTGGTCGCTTCGCGAACCAGGCGGTCCCAAATAGCCACAGCTGCGTGGCACTGATCGCAGCCATCCTCGTCGTGGGCGCAGCCATCCTGGATCGGCAGCGCGACGTTGTTGCCGGCCTGGATCAGGCGCTGGATCAGGAGATCCTTGTCGGCCAGCTGCGCGATCAGCTTGCGGTCGGGTTCGCTCATAGGATCAGACTCCGCACATGCCCTCGCACTCCTGGTTGAAGTCGAAGTTGCGCTGGTTGGGATCGGCAGCGCCGGCTTCCAGGTTGACCTGATCCAGGGGTTTTAAGCTGGCATGTAGATAGGGAACCCCGCGCAGATTGACTGTGCGTGCGTTGGCCGCATGCATCTGGCGCTCAAACTCCACGGCCCGGGCAAATTCGGCGGGCTCCTCGTTGCGCAGCCGGATCCATTCCTTGTTGGAATGATACGGGCAGAACACGCAGCTGGAGCGCGGCGGCTTCGGGTATCCGTTGGCCTCCATCCAATCCAGGCAATCCTTCCGGGTCATCTTGAGCTCGACCAGGGGCCACCGGTGGAATGTCCAGGCGGTCGACGGCTGCTTCATGCGCTGCATTTCGTCATAGGAGATCCCGATCCACTGGGTGACAGTGACATGCTTCTGACCGCGCTTGATCTTGGCGGCCTGGCGGGTGGCTTTGATGATCTGGTCGACCTTGTACATGGCGGTGCATGCGCGGCCGACGATGCCCTTGGACCCGTCCGGGTTCTTGACGAACGCCGGGATCAGGGACTTGACCCAGTATTCGCCGGGCCGCTTGAGGTATTCCTTCACGACCAGGGCGTCCTTCTCCAGGCAGCCCTTGGTGATGCGGATCACCGGGAAGGGCAGCTGCTTCTCGATGTAGTCGAGCCAGGTGTAGACGGACTTGGGCTCGGACTGGACATCGGCGAAGATGGCAGCGTCCGGCATTGGCCCGATCAGGCCCTTGGCAGCCATCAGGGCCATTGTGCTGGACTGCACGCCGGCGCCGAAGCTGATGATGTTGTAAGGGGTCGCCGGCGGGGGGCTGAAGGGCGAACCGCGATCCGCGTGAGTTAGGTCAGGCATTGGGTGGGAGGAAATCTTTGGGGAAAGGGATATCGGATCCGTTCTTGCCGGAGCGCCAGTCGAGCCAATCTTTCAGATCAGCCTGGAGCCCGTTCCACTTGAGGTAGGACCGGATGCCCTCCAGCTCGCCGAGCTCGCCCGTCAGCCGCTCGACCTCGGCCTTGAGGCGATTGAGTTCGTCAGTCATTTCTGGTCGAGTTAGTTGGCAAAACTTCTGCCAGTTATCAGAACGAAGTTTCCACAACTCGACCTCTGCCTTGAGGCGGGCGTTCTCCTCCTGGAGCAAGCGCTTGTCGTGCTCCAGGCCGCGACCCCAGGCGGTCATCTTGGCCAGGTCGGCCTTTAGCTCGCCGATGCGCTTCATCATGGAAGCATCCAAGGGTAGATCAGCCATGGCGGTTGTACGGCGCCGGGCCGTCGACGATCGTGAAGCCATCGCCGGTGCTGATCAGCTTGGACCCGTCGGCAAAGGTTTGGGTCCCGTTTGCGCGTTCGACCTGGGTTTGCAGCTTAGCGACCTGGGCGACCAGGGACGCGACCTGGATCTCCAGGTGGTTGATGCGGCCCAGGACATGGGCCATGTGTTCGTTCAGTCGTTCGATGTCGTTCATTTGTTGTACTTGTTGTGGCAGGAATTGTTGGCGGCGTCATAGACCCAGTCACGCCAAATTGGAGGAGTGTAGGCGCCGGAGTTGATCTCGGCGCCGGTGTTATCACCGGCGATGGGGCCATCCGGGATGTCGAGCCACTTCTTGTCGCGGCCGCCCTTGGCCGCCGTGGCAACGATCTCGCCGTCCATCATGAGGTGGTCGACCAGGCGGGTAAACTCAGCCGGGCCGGTGTGGCTGAAGATGGGCGGCAGCTCGGTCCGGCGCAGATACAGGCCGGACTTGGAATTCTTGCCCTCGCGGGAGTAGGGGTGGCCGTTCCGGGCGGCTTCGCGCAGGGCGGCCAGGAGCCAGGCGTGGTGCTCGCCGAAGTTGATGACGCTGTAGCGATCTTGATCGGTGACGTCGGCCAGGAGCCCGCAGGGCTGCCGGTGCAGGGTCAGCTCGCCCTTGAGCATCTCGGGGTTGTTCTTCTTCACGATCGCCAGCTTGTAGAGCATTCCGCGCTCGACGGGCAGATCCATGGCGGCCAGGCGCCGGTTGTAGTCGGAACAGTGCCACATCCCGATGACGGCCCGGAAGGCGGCCGGCAGCGCGGAGCTGCCGCGGATGGAGGCAAGCATGTCCTCGCCGTTGCGGATGGGTTCGTCGCCCTGCTTGCGGACGTGGTGGGAGACCAGGATCGTGGGCATCTCGCCGGTGGCGCCGCGGACCTTGGTCAGCTCGCGGACGAATTCGTTGATGATGATGGCGGCGTTTTCCTCGCCGTGCAGGGTGGAGTTGAGGGTATCGAGCATAAAGAGCTTCAGGTCCGGGATGGCGGCCATCTGTTTGAGCGCGTCCTTCCAGCGCTCGCTGGAGCAGGACGACCCGGTGCGGGGATCCTTCTCGACCAGGGGGAAGCTGCCGCCGGCCTCGATCAGGGGAATGATGTGCAGCTTGTCCTGGTCGGACTTGCGCGTGCCCTCCGGGTCAATGTCGTTCAGGCGCCGGCGAAGCTCCTCCTGGTCGTCTTCGGTGGTGATGTAGACGACGGAGCCACCGGAGTTGACCTTGTGGCCGAGCCAGGTGTTGTTGCAGCCTGGCTTCCAGGTCGCGACCTTGAGGGCCAGGTCGAGCATCAGGAACGTCTTGCCGGCGCCGCCCTCGGCGACCAGGAGCTGGTGCTTGCCGTCCATGATCAGGTCGGACACCAGGAACCGGCGCGGCTCCAGGGGTCCCTTGTCCCATTTGCGGACGACCCAGTCCTTGATGACCAGGCCCTTGTCCTGGACGACGGGCACGATCTGGCCCTTCTCGGCCGTGTCCTTGTTCACGAGCCCGGCGAATTCGGCCTGGAATTGGGCCGGGGGCCAGGGCGGCACCATGTTGAGCTCCATCCAGGTGCGGGCCAGCTCCTTGGCCTGGTCCATCGTGTACTCGCCCTTGCGCACCAGGCTGATGTAATAGCCGGCCACGCGGCTGAACGTCGCCCACCGGGTGGACGGGCCTTCGCCGCCCTGGTGGACCTTGTCGTCGACGACCAGGGGGATCCGGGGCGCCGGCTCCCCTGGCTCCTCGCCCAGGGTGGGCATCTCGGCCGGCAGGGGTAGGTGCTCGGCCGCCACGATCAGATCAACGACCTGGTAGGTGGCCATGCTCATGGGCTGGACCTTCACCTTGGTCTTCTTGCCGTTCTTGTTGTGGGTCGAGCCGGCGATGCGGACGGGCTGGTGGGCCCGGCCAAAGGGGTTGGAGGCCACGCCCAGGCCGAACATCATGTCGCCCCCGGCGCCCAGGGCTACGCGGTGGCGCAGCTTGATCAGGCCGGTGATGTCCTGGCAGAGGTTGTCCAGGGTCCAGTAGGCGTGGCGCTTCTGGTGCCCGTCCTCGGTCGTGCCGCCAGAGAAGACCACCGCGGTAGGCTGGCCCAGGGTGCTCTCCAGGAGCTGCAGCTTGGCCGGGATGTCTCCGCTGTCGATGTCGACGACGATGGACCCGAAGGAATGGACGTTCTTGGCCTCGCCCTTGGGCGCCGACAGGATCGCCGGCACGATGAAGGCGCCGATGCCGTGCTGGTTCCAGCGTTCGACGTGCCGGGCGACTTCGTCGACCAGGGCTTCGGGCTGGCCGCCGATGGTGGCCAGGTCGATGAAGATGTCCTCGCGGAACTTGCCCTCCTGGGGCGTGCCCTTCTCGCCCAGGCCGCGGATGTTGACCCAACCCTGGTCGGGGCAGCCGCCGAAGACGACGGACAGATAGGAGTCGATCTCGGCCTTCATGGCAGGAGCCGGTTGTTCCGGTTCGGGACCTGGAGGCCCTGGAACTTGATGAAACGGGAAATGTTGTGAGCGCCGACGTCGCCAAGCTCCTTGGCGATCTGCGCGTGGGTCATGCCCTTGGCGCGCAGCGCGACGATCTTCGCCTCCCAACCGGTCTTGTCGTACTTGTAGCCCTTGCGCTTGCGGCGGTTGCGCCACTCAAAGCCAAGGATCCGGGACCAGTTGCGCAGCGAAGACGCGGACCAGCCCATCCATTCGGCGGCCTGGTTGACGTTCATCCCGGAGCTGTTGGCCCGGTGCATGAGCGGCAGCAGGGCCTTGATCCGTTCCATCCGGGCGTAGGTCATCTCGACGCCCTTGAAGCTGAAGCGCGCGCGTTTCACAGGAGCCGGATGAAGATGGGTGTGCGCGGGCCGACGTAGGCGCCGGTGACGTTGAAGCTCATGTGCTCCAGGGCGTCCTCCTCGGTCATGCCGTCGCGGATGCGAAAGATCTCGATGCACTTGTCGTAGCTGTAGGCGACGACCGGTTCGGAGACGCCCTCGGTGATGCCGATGATCGCGGCGTCGAGCCCGTCGGCCACGAGCATCTCGCCGTCGGCGTGTTCGTCTACCAGGGCGCGCAACGCCTTGCCCTCCTTTTCGAGCTGCAGGAGCTCGCGCTTGCTTACTTTTTTAGCCATTTCGGTGTGGTTGGTTGGGGGTTTGTGGTGATTGGTTGGGCCCAGCATGTGCCCTTGAAGTCGCAGAACTTGCAGCGGAAGTCCGTGGACTCCCGGCCGATCCGGTTCAGCTCGATCGGCGAGCTGGAGCTGACGACCCGGACGGCCCGGTCGCTGGCCTCCTGGGCCGCCAGGGCGTCGAAGGGGATGATCTCCGCGTGGACCTCGCCGGTGTTCCGGTTCTGGATCGTGAAGACGCAGACCTGGAGCTCCATGTAGGCCATGTAGACCTGGGCCTGGGCGTAGTACAGGGGCTTCGCGACCTTGATGCCCTTGGTCACGGCCTCCTTCCAGCCCTTCTCGTTGAGGGCCTTGTTTTCCCAGAGAGCGGGCCAGGCGACGCCGGCCGGACCGCCCAGGATCACGCCGTCAATGTGGCCCTTGAGCTTGCCCCCACCGGCCGAGAAGCCGAATTGCTTGCCGTCTTCGCCCTCGGTCAGGAGCTGGAAGCCGGCGCGCTTGAGGTACTCGGCCATGCGGGCCTCGCCGTCGTGGCCCATGTCAAAGATCCGAAGGGTGTCGGCCTTGAAGTCGGCGTCCGGCTTGGCCTTGTGGTAGATGTAGCCGAGCTTCCGGTCGCACGGGTCGCCCCACATGGAGGCGCCCAGGTATTGGCGGCGCTCCTGGCCGGCGCGTTTGGCGAGCATGGCTTCACTGAGTGATGCGACGACGGCGGCGGCCACCGGGTCCGGTGTTTGTTCCTGGAACATTAGTTGAGGATGGTGCGCTGGATGCGGGGTTCGTTAATCTTCCAGGTGATCAGGCAGCACGCGAGGTACTTGGTCATGCCGAAGGCCATGCCCCCGGCAAGGCCAAGCAGTGACAGTTGCTTGTCGGAAGCCGGTTGCGACAGCCAGCGTTTGGTCTTCTTGGCAGCTTCTTTGTCGCCGTGCGCGCGCAGGAAGTCGTCGGCCGAAGCCAGGGCCTGCAATTTGTCCTTGGATCGGTTAAGGAGGTTCACCGAAGTCTCACGACGGCCACCGACGGCATGCCACATCCCGTCATGGTCGACCAGGCACGCCCAGGCGTCGATCCCGTTGGCCATGGTGACGGCCCCGTCGAACATGTCCTGCCACCGATAGGGCGAGAGCTCCATTAGGTGGATCTCGGTCATCACGAATTCCTCCAGGGGCTTGCGCGGTTCGCGTTCGCCGGCCTCGGTCTCGTGGATGTGGCCGCACACCGGGCAGATCTTGACGCCGGCTGGGATCTCGATCCCGCAGCCCTCACAGGCCTTCATGCGGCCGCCGCTCTCGCGGTCCTGGCCGACAGTCGGGTCGGACTCGATCGAGCCGTGGGTCAGCAGGGAGTAGCCGAAGTCCAGGACGATGCAGTCGGATTTCAGGGCGTTGGGGTACCGGGCCGGGTCGACCTTGCGCAGCCCGCGGCCGATCATCTGGATCATGGTGCCCTTGTAGGAACAGGGGCGCAGCAGGACGACGCAGCTGACGTCCTGGCAGTCCCAGCCTTCGGTCAGGACGGCCACATTGATCAGCACCTGGATCTCGCCCTTGTCGAAGGCCTTGAGCACCTTGCGCCGGGCCAGGTCGGGCAGATCGCCGTGGACCATGTCGGTCTTGATGCCGGCTTGCTTGAACCCCTCCATGACGTGGCCGGCGTGGGAGACAGTGGAGCAGAAGACGACAGTCTTGCGGTCGCCGGCCTTGTCCTTCCACTCCTGGATCACGCGGTCGTTGACCGCCTGTTTGTCCATGATCTTGGACACCTGTTCCATGTCGAAGTCGGTCGCCGTGGTCTTGACATTGGCCAGGTCGCCGCGGATGTCGCAGTCGATCACGAAAAACCGGGGCTTCACCAGGAACCCGGACGAGATCAGCTCGCCCAGGGTGATCACGTCGGAGATGTTGTCGAAGGCCTCGCGCAGGGCCGCGCCGTCCCCGCGCTGCGGGGTGGCCGTGACGCCGAACACCTTGAGCGCCGGGTTCATGGTCCGGGCGTGGTTGATGATGTTGCGGTAGCTGTTGGCGGCCACATGGTGGGCCTCGTCGATCACCAGCAGATCCAGCTTGGGCATGGACTCCAGGTTGTCCTGGCGGCACAGGGTCTGGACCATGCCGAAGGTGACGCCCGGCGACCAGCGCTTGCGGGCCGCGGTGTACAGGTCGGTCTCGATCTCCGGGGCGACCGCCTTGAAAGTGGACCGGTTCTGAGCCACGAGCTCATCCCGGTGTTGGAGGATCAGGGCGCGGCCGCCCATGCGCTTGGCCACGGCCGAGAGCATGACAGTCTTGCCGGCGCCGGTTGGCGCGATCCCCAGGGTGTTGCCCTTGGACTCAAGGGCGTCGATGCAGCGCTGGACGAAGTCGCGCTGCCGTGGGCGTAGTTGCATGTCGGTATGCAGGATGGGGGGCGTCGGGATAGGCCGTCCAACCGGAGGCTTCACCGATGAAGGCATGGTAGCCGGGATGGAACCGACTCCTCCTTACTTTCCTGCCACGCCCCTTACCTTGAAAGAGAACCGGCCAGGTTTCCCTGGCCGGCGTTGATCAGAACGGGTTGTTGCCGTTGTTGTCGAGACCAAGATCGCCGTTGGCGCGCTTGGTGATCCACTTCGGGCCGTTGTTGATGGTCGGCTGGGACGGGGCGGCCGGGCGAACCTGGGGCTGCACCGGAGCCTGGGCGGGGGCGCCGAAGGCGGGCTGGCCGAACGCGGTCTTGCGCGCAGCCGAGCCGTCGCCGGTCAGCTGGGACCAGAGCTTGCTGGTGCCCGAGGTGGGCGCCGGGGACAGGAATTCGGCGACCTCGTTCTTGTCGTCGTAGCCCTGCTCGCCCTTCTTGATCTTGACCTTGATGGCGACAGTCAGGCCTTCCAGCGCGGCGATCACCTGGTTGAAGGCGACGCCGTTGAACTTGTCGTAGGACCGGGCGTCCAGGGGGTTGAACACGCCGGCGGCCTCAAACATGCGGCACATGGCGGCGAGGCCCATCGCGGCCCCGTCGTTCTTGCCTTCGTTGCGGAGGGCCTGGTTCTGGTTGCGCTCATCCTGGGGGTTGCAGACGATGGTCCAGACCTTGCGGCCGGTGTACGGGCCGTCGGAGATCGTGAGCTCCAGGTTGGCGTAGGTGCCGCCCGTCTTCTTGGACTCCTTGATGCCGGTCGGCTTGACGACGGCGAACGCGAGCGTGCCGTGCGGGATGAGGGGCGCGCTGGAACCGGAGGAACCGGAGGCGCCGGATTGGGAGGTGAACATGATGTTTTTTGGGTTTTTTGGGTTGGTTTTTAGGATGCCTTTTGCGGCAGAGTGGTGACGATGTTGGTGTCAATGCGCTGGCCGGTGCGGATCTTGGCGATCAGCTCGCCCAGGTGGGGCGGCTCGACCATGTCCAGGCGGCCGGAGCGGTCCTTGGCGGGGTAGCCCCAGGGGTTCATCTGGGTGCAGACCAGCCCGCGGTAGCCAAGGCCTTCCGGCGTGGTGAAGGATTGCAGGGTGACGACCTGGTCGAAGATCCCCGGCAGCTCGCGCCCGGTCTTGGAGCCCTCGATCTGGGGCGTCCAGGAGATGCGGTTCAGGTCGTCCTTCTCGGAGTCGAGGATGCCGACCACGATGATCGACTTGTTGCTGTGCTGCAGATGGGTCAGCCAGCGGATCATCTCGCGGCCCAGGAGCCCGTAGGCGCCGCGATTGTCGGGCTTGCCGGTCTTCTCGGACATGGCCTCGGGCTGGATCTGCGACCACTTGAGGGCCTCGCGCGAGGCGACAGTGATGGAGTCCACGAAGATGGTCGTGTACTTGGACAGGTCGACGCCGGCGAACACCTCGGCGACCTTGTTGTACATGGCCTGGCTGTAGGGGCCATCCCGGTCGGCGGGATCGGGCCCGCCGATGTAGAGGGCGAGCGCGCGGGCGATCTCCCAGGGGTGGGCGCCCAGGCCGATGGCCGCTTCGCGGACATCCAGCACGTCGCCGGACCAGTCCTGGATGGCGAGGGTGCCGGCCTCCAGGTCCACGAACAGCGTGGTCTTGGGGTCGAGCGTGCGGGCGAGCGTGGTCTTGCCGACTCCGGACGGGCCGAAGATGGCGATGTTGATCTTGGGGACGGCCTTGAGTCGGTCGTCCGCTTTGATGATGCGGATCATGATGTCGGTTGGGTTGGGTGGAAAACTTACGCCAGGCTGATCTTGGGGTCGGTGTGCTCGACAGTCCGGGCCTCGTTCAGGGAGGCGATCAGGGTGTCGTCGGTCAGGGCCTTGTAGGTGGTCTCCTTGACGGAGAACTTGATGCTGAAGATCTTCTCAACCTTGTCCCAGGGCATCTCGGCGGCTACCGCCTGGAGGCGCTTGGAGTCCCAGGTGATCTTGGGCTTGAGCTCGTAGTTGAGCTTCACGCCGTCGATGTCCACAGTGATGGACCCCTGGGTCTTTCCGGCCTCGGCCAGGGCCGCGGCAAGCTGGTCCTTGGTGCGCTCGTTGAGGGCGTTCTGGATCGTGGCCTTGGCAGCTTCCAGCTTGGCAATAGCCAGGTCGAGCTTGCGGATGTTGTCAGCCAGCTCCGGCACGGAAGCGCGCGGAAGCTTGGTATCGGGATTGATTTCAGTCATGTCGGTTTTGGTGGATGGAATTGGGTCCGGGTAGGAGCGTGCGAACGTACTCAGAAATGATGAGGGGCTTGCCCTCGCGCTTGGCCAGCTCCATCAGGATCAGGAGCTGGGAGGACGGGATGGATGTGCGCTCGGTCCATTTCTCGATCGTCTTGACCGAGATGCTGTGGCGCATGGTGGTGTTCAGCCGGCGCCACAGCTCAGTGCGGCCGCCGAAGCGTTTGATGATGGCTTTGACATCAAGCTGATACATCGGGATGAACGGACCCTGCCCGGTCCAGGTCATCGCGCAACCACAATTTGTAGGACTGTCAGCGGTTCTTTGCGACCCGGTAAATGATAGCACCTAGCACGGCCGTGGATCCGAATGCCATGGCCAGGGCGATGTCGCGCGTGGCCTTCATGGCCAGGGTCGCCTGGCTCAGCTGGTGCTCCAGGTTCTTGTCGTCGGACTTAACCCCGGCATCGGTGATCAGGAGGGCCATCGTGTTGGAGTCCTGGAAACTCTGGATCGTGTATTGCAGCAGCCAGGCCGTGACCCCGGCGCACAGGATTGTAACCACGGCCGAGATCCCAACCGCGTAAATGTCGTTAGCGTTTCCGCTTTCCGGCTTTGGCTTGAGCTTTGGCTTCATCGAGCTTGGCGTTGAGCTTGGTTCGGACCATGGCCAGGGTCCAGTCAGCGACTTCCGGGGCCGCGTAAGACAGGGCGCCTACGGCGGCGAACTGGAGGTGGATCGAGCTGATGTATTCCTTCACGACCATGGAGCTAAAAAAGCCGACGACGCACGCGACCAGGATCCGGCGGGCCACATACCCGATCGACTGTTTCTCGGTGCTCATGACCAGGCGTGCGGTCATGGCCCCGGCGCCCAGGGCCGCAGCAGTGGCCCCGTCGCGGATCACCTGTTGGACTTCTTCAGGGTTATTCGGGGGAGGGGGGCTCATTGACTGTGTCTCGGGCTTTGTCGAAGGCGATCCAGGCCAGGAGCCCGGCGCCCATGGCCAGGGTGGATCCGGCGATCCAGGCGAACCAGGGGCTGTCGATAATGTAGGGGATGGCGCCGGCGAAGGCCCCGGCCAGGAGCAGCGGGGCGCCCTTCTTGATGCTGGCGAAGGCCATGGCCAGGCCGCCGGCGACGACCAGGACGGCCCCGGTCAAAGTCCAGATCTTTCGATCAGAGTCCTTTTCGATCCGGACCAAGTCGGCCTGGAGCTGCTTGTTCTGGTCCTTCAGCGCCTTGATCTCGGCTGCGCTTGCAGCCGCGCGCTTCTCGCCCTCGTTCCAATCGGCCGTCAGCTTGGTCAGGACCTTGCGCGCGTATTCCATCTGGGCCTGGTAGGCCTTGTCGTCCTGGGCCGCAGCCCGGGCAAGCGCGAAGGCCTTGTCGCCCTCGCTGGCCGGCGGCAGATAGGCCTGGGCTAGCTTGGCCTCGGATCTTACCACGGCCGGCCTCTCGGCGTTGGTCTCGATCGCCACCAGGGCGCCGGCCACCCGGCCGTCGATCTTGTCCTGGGTCTTGCCGATCTTGTCCAGGGCTTCGCTGCCGGGGGACGGCTGCGGATCAGGGGCCGGCGGCGTGGCGCAGCTGGCCAGGATCAAGGTGACTGCCAGGAGGGCCTTCACTTTTTGAATTCGTCGGCGATGGTCTTGGCCTTCAGCTCAAGGCGCTGGGCCTTGGCGACATTGTTGCGGTACAGCAACGCGCCGCCGACGGCACCGGCGATGAAGGAAAAGGCAGAGGCTAGGAGCAGGGCGATCATGGTGATGATTATTTACCAGGGGTGGGTCGGGGTTGGCGATAATTGTATGGGTTCTTGGGCTCCCTCTTTTTGTCGGGTGACTCCGGTTGCGTGGCCTCGATCGCCATGTTGGACAGGGTCGTGTCGTTCATGGCCATGGACATGGCCGCGCCGGCAATCGGGTGAATGGCGGCAGCGCCGGCCACCGCAGCGCCTTTGATCGGCGGGATAGCAGCTTTGACAGCAGCCTTGTTGGCGGCGGCCATGGCCCTGGGCTGCTTTTCTTCGTCGGCCATGCTGGCCTCCAGGTACTTCTTTCCGGCGCGCCCGACGTTGATCGCGTGCTGGCCGGGGATGCCGCCAGGCGGCTGATCGCGCGCGATGAACTTGATGGCCTGTTCGACCTTGGGGCCGAAAATGCCGGCGTAGGAGGCGGCGTCGGTGAACTGGGCCCACCACGGATCGTTCTCGTGCTTCACAGTGGCCTCGGTCGGGAACAGCTCGCGCCGAAGCTTGAACATGGCCGAGAAAGCGATGGCCGCCAGGGGCAGCATCATGGTCGGGGCGGCCAAGCGCAGCCGGTCGGCCAAGGTGTAGTCGCCACTGGAGATCGCGCGCTTGGCGTTGTCGTAGATACGGCTGTTGGCCTCGGCCGCGTAGGAGTAGCTGAAGCTTTGCAGCTGCAGGAACATCTTGCCGAAGATGTTATCCTGGAACACCGGCCGGTGGGCTCGGTTGGCTCGGATCGCGGCCTGGTTCGTGAACCGGACCTGGGCCTCCTCGTACAGCTTGGACATGTCGCTTCCGTCGGTCATGGCGGCCAGGCGTTGGCTGCGGGGCATGGCGTTGATCCCCTGCAACCAGGAGATGAAGGCCTGGTGCTGGGCCTCGGGAACGCCCAGCTCGACCAGGTCCTGGCCGGCTGACCGGCTGGTATCCATCCCGAACATGTTCATCCAATGGTTGCCGGAGATCATGCTGCACAGGTCGCCGATGTAGCTGTGTCCCAGGGCATGGGAAGCCTGTTGCTTGGCGGTTTCCGTGGCCTCCATTAGGTTGGCCTTGTAGACCCGGTTGGTCCACCAGCGCATCTTGGGGTTCTGGTTGTCCATCCCTAGCTCCATGCTGTGGGTGGTCATCCAGGCGTCTTCCAGGCTATTCTGGATGGTGCCGATCTGCTCCCCGTATTGCTGCCAGAAGCTGCCTTGGCTGAGCCGGTTGACCAGGGGTAGGTCGCGGCTGATCTCATTGAGCGCCCGGGCCCAGGTCTCGCCGTAGGCGCGCAGCGCGTAGATCGGGCTGCCGGCCCTGATCCCCATGGCGATGGGCTCAAACAGGTTGCTCATGAAGCTCTTGCCCAAAGAGGTGGCAGCCGTGTACAGGGCTACGAAATCCATGAACCCCTGGCCCTTCTTGCCCAGGGTAGGGGTGCCTACGCCGGCTGCCTGGCAGACCAGCTGGTGCATTTCCTCGATCACCTCGTGGGGAACCCCTTCGGCTTCCATGCCCTGGGAATACTTGGCCCAGCCCGTGCCGTCCGCGCCGAACCGGCGGGCCAGCTCCGCGCTCTTGGTGGCGCCGCCGATGTAGCGGGTGATCACCAGGAAGGGGTCGTTGGACTGCCAGGCGCGCATGATGTTCTGGGCCTGGCGGCCGAACACGCGCTCCTTTGCGGTGTTTTCGCGGCCCCCCGGGCTGGTCAGGTCAAACAGGCTGCCGAACTGATCGGCGCCGATCCCGCGGACATGGGTGTTGTACAGGGCCAGGGCCGAAGCCGCGGCTGTTGCATCGAGCTCAGGGCCGGACATGGTCTTGGACAGCTCGATCTTGTAGGCGCGCTCGGCATCGGCCAGGAACTGGGTCCGGTTTTTGATGATCAGGTCGGAATTGTAGACGACCGGGAAGTAATCCTGTACCTGGCCCAGGTCTTCGCCGGCTTCGACCCGGTAGGCGTGCAGCTCGGCCATCAGCTTCTTGAGATTGTCGGCCATCTGGCCGACGAAGCCGCCGTCCAGGTTGCGTCGACCTGTGATCATGTCGGTCAGCTTCTCGTAGAATTGCTCGCGGCTGGCCGTGGTCATGGCGCCCAAGTGGTCGCGCATGGGTTCCATGATGTCCCGGAACCGGTTGGTGAAACGGCCCCTGGCGGTGGAGATCGATGTCGGCAACGATCGCGGAGCCGCGCTGCCCTGCATGCCGGGGCGGTTGTGGATGATGTCGGCCACGGCCTGGATGGAGGCGCCCGGAAAACGGCGGGCGTTCTGGTGGGCCTTGACGCTGATGCCGCTGAAGTAACGCAGCGTGACGACGTCCCAGGCCTTTTGCATCGCGGAGACTTCCGGGTTGACCGGAGCAGCGCCCGTCGGGGCCGCCATGGAATAGCGGCGCGACGGCTTTATCGGCGGGGGGGATGTCGGGGTCGGGTTCTGCATGTCGCCGCCGACTTCTTCGGAAACGCTTGTTTCGTTAACTTGTTCGGCCGCGTTCTTGGCTCCCTGGGGCGTTGGTGCCTTGTTTTCAAATTCCTCAAGCGAACCGGCGGTGCTTCCGGCCAGGAGGTTTTCCTGCATCTTCCCGAAGTCTTCGGCTTTTTTCCTGATGTCCAACGATCCATTGGCGATTTTCTCAATGGTCTTCGGGCCATGCCCCATGTCATCGCCTTCGTTGGCAGATCCGACCGGGAAAACTGTGCGGACAGTCATCACGTTGTCGACAGGGGTGAGCACGACCTGGATGCCGGTCTCCATGTCAACAAGCGTCACCTTGGTGACGTTTCCGTTGGCATCCTTGTATTCGATCCGATGCTTGGCGTTGGCGATCGTGTAATTCACGGCATCTATGATGCCCGCGAATACATCAATGCGCGACTGATCCAGGTTTCGTCTAAAATCAGTGCCTTCCTTTTTAGCCCGGATTGCCGCGTGACGGGCGGTGATGGCGCCGGCGTGCTTCAGTAGGTGGGCAAGCCCGAACCCGGACTCCTCGCCCAAGGTGCCTGTGCCGGCCAGGCCCTTCTTGCCGGAGTACTGCATGCCGCGCTGCAGGACAATCTGCTGGCCCATGTATTTCTGGGTGATCGCTCCAGGCTTGAATTCACTGGCAGGGTCCTGAGGGTCGGTTCCGATCCTGCCGGCGGCCACGGCGTCAGCCGTGTAGAGTTTCTCGCCAGCGGGGCCGGTCGCGTTGACTTCGCTGAATGTCCACTGGTCGTATTCCGGGCTGAGATTTCTAAGGACCTCAGAAAGCTCTTTGACGGCTTGCGGGTAGCCAGGAGTCAGCATCTTGCCGCCGGCTTCAGAAAGCTTCGACACAACCTCCTCGGGTTTTTTGGTCTTATCGTCCATCCCTTGGGTGGCCTTAAAGGCCTCGACGCCGGCGGCATTCAGGCTGAAGCGCTTGCCAGTGGGCAGCCCTTCGTTTGACTTGCCGCGCTCGGCCTGGCGGTTGACGGCCGACACGGCCATGATCTCCAGGTCGGCGGTCGTGAAGGCGCCCAGGCCAAACTTCCGGCCGAACTTGTTCCAGACGGCCCGGCGCACGAAGCCAAGGAACTTTTGCCACAGGCCCAGGGCCTTCTCCTTGTCGCTGGCTCTTGATCGGGCGTTGTGCACATAGGCCCCGACCTCCTCCATCATCACGCCGGCGAAGGCCTTGCGGTCGAAGTCATCGCCCCAGTTGCCGGCCGGATCTAGCATTTCGTCCATCAGCTGATCGATCTCGGCGTCCGACATGTCGAAGTTGCCGAAGTCCTGGTAGCGTTGTGCGTTCTTGATGTACTTGGAAAACTTGCCGCCGGCGATCTTGG
>Ga0222713_10003444_pt1 | contig 16420 bp, 15 predicted proteins | sample C33_649DmetaG_FD_165061 | JGI IMG/M metagenome (GOLD analysis project Ga0222713, IMG submission 165061) | Estuarine water microbial communities from San Francisco Bay, California, United States - C33_649D | ecosystem: Environmental > Aquatic > Marine > Unclassified | place: USA: California...
AGCATTTACGCGTCCCACACCAAACTCTCCAACAAAGACGGTGTTGAGACTGTCGATGTTGTCGCAGCCCACCTTCACTGCAGCATGTAGTTGCGATGGCGAGAACCACGGAAATCGAAGGTGTACCAGTGCAGCCACTCCGGCTGCTACAGGCGAGGCCATTGATGTGCCATCGAAGAAGTCGTATGCATCACCAGGGATCGTGGAGTAGATGGCAACGCCAGGCGCGCATACATCTACACTGCTATGCGTGTTCGAGAAGTAGGCGAGTCTGTCGCGTTCGCCCGTAGCGGCAACAGAAAGCACCTCAGGATACGCTGCAGGATAGAACGCCATTGACGAGCCTTCATTCCCAGCGGCTGCAACGACGAGCGCTCCAAGATCTGCTGCTTGCTGAATAACCTCTCGGTCGGCAGTCGACGACGAGCCGCTTCCAAACGAACAGTTGATGACGGAAGCACCCATGGACGCAGCGTACAGGATGCCATCGGCAGAATTTGCTACGGTCGTTGACTGTGGATCGTCACGTCCGATCTTGATTGCCATCACGCGGACATTCGTCGCAACGCCAGCTCCGCCGATGCCATTGTTTGAAATTTCTGCGATGATGCCACCAACGTGCGTACCATGACTGTTTCCTGGCAGCGGAGAGTTGTCGGGTGTCTGACCATCTGCGCCAACGAAGTCCCAGCCAAAGAAGTCATCGACGAATCCATTGCCATCATCGTCGACACCATTGCTGCGTCGATCTGCGCCGTTTTGATCGGTGCCCATCTCACCATCGTTGCGCCAGGTGTTCGCGCCGAGATCAACGTGTGTGGTGTCAATGCCCGTATCAATCACGCCGACCACCACCGTCGAGTCCTTCGGTAAAAGCGACCACGCCTCAAAACTCTTTACGAGGTTATGGTGGTACTGTCGAGTAATGTCTGGATCGTTTGGTGTGTCGACGATACGTTGCACGGGAAGGGGCTCGGCATACTCCACGTCAGGATGTGTGGCGAGTTTGCGTGCGGCAACAACAACGTCGATGTCTCGCGAGAAGCGCACAACTGCAATGCGAGCCAGACGTGCAGAGGATGAGCGTATGCGGAGTTGATTGCGTCGAGCATAGGCCGCATCGACCGACGTTAGCGTCGCTTGTGAGATGTAGCCATGGGTGAAGTGATCACCGAGGAACTCTGTTAACGAACTGATCGCGCCACTGCGTCCATTTGCAAGCCATGACTCCAGCGTAGGGGAGTCCGCCTTCAGCGCAACGATGACTGTCCTTGATTCAAGATCTGCTCTACATGGCTGCATTGCGAACAGCGTCAGTGCAAGAACTGCTATGCCAAGGACAATGCGCATTACTTGCCTTTCCAGGTGATACGTTTGCGCATGATGCGCTGATTGCCGAGACGCACTTCTGCCACGTACTCACCGTCGACTACTGTCTTGCCATTCGCATCTCGTCCATCCCACGTGAGCGTATATGCACCGGGTGCCTGAATTCCGCGGAACGGCTGACTTACAGCAATTGCCTGTGTTGAATACACCACGATGTCAACTTCAATCGTCTCGTCCACCACGTAGCGGATGACGGGGCTTACGTCTTCGGCGATGCCAAACAGCTTGGCGATATCACCAAAGCTCACCATCGCATTGCCGGTACCCATTGGCGTCAAGAGAACACCTGGAACGTACATCGCATTTGCAATCGTGAGTTGATACTGCGTGCGTTCCTGTGGAGTTGGCTGGAGGATCGATGACGGAATGTCCATCGTTGAGCGAATCTGCTCCCAGATTGATGGACGACGTTCGAGTTCTGCGCGATAGCGGAGGAACGATGATGTCTCCTGCAGCGACGCTGCAAAGCGGCGAGCAGCCGGGATGCGGAGTGCCATCGCATAGGCATATGCCGAGTCTTGCTCTGCAGTTGAGCGCGTGCGAATCTCGCCCGGTATCGCAACACGCGAATCATCATATGTTGAATCTGCCATCAAAAACTCGGCAGGCGTCAGAACGCGAGGCTGGATTGCGCCACCCTTCGTTGATGGTTGTGCATAGGCGTGTCCTACTGCGAGGCTCAGAAGCACAGCGACAACGATGAGGAAACGAGGTGAGAAGCAACGTATCATGAGTGACCGAAAAATACAGAAGCCGTCATGACTGGTCACGACGGCTTCGAGATAATTCGCGTGTAGACGAAAATGTTACTGCTTTAGGATAGATGCATCCTTGAGCATGTCGCCAAGCGTTACTGCTGGGGAAGACGGAATGTTGACGGATGGACCACGGTCGCCGCGATCGCCGCGATCGCCACGCTCCGAACGTTCCGGACGTGAATCGTCCTGCTGCTGTCCGCCGATGCTACCATCCTCGCCCTTCATCGCAAGGATCAAGGACGCGTTTTCTGGTGTGCAGTCAACGATAACGCACGTAATTGTGTCGCCCACATTCACTTGCACCTTCTGGCCGCGACCAGCATTGAGGATCTTCGAGCGTGGCATGAAGCCGTCGAAGGCATCAGCAATGCGTACGACTGCGCCTTGCGTGCTTACGCTCTGCACAACACCCTGGATTTCAGATCCCACAGGCATCGTCGTTGGAAGCGCGAGCCATGGATTCTCAAGCGTTTGCTTGTAGCCCAGTGCGAGCTGATGCTTTTCTTCGTTGGTCGAGAGCACCACGACGTCGATCTCTTGATTGACGTTGATGACTTCTGATGGATGCTTGACACGGCGTGTCCAGCTAAGCTCGCTGATGCGGAGCAGACCTTCGATCTTTGGCGCAACTTGTACGTATGCACCAAAGTCTGTGATGCGGCGGACAGTACCCTTGAGCTTCATACCCGTTGTGAACTTCTCTGCTGCGCCCTTCCACGGATCTTCTTCATGCTCCTTGTGCGAAAGCGAGAGCTTGCGCTTTTCGCGATCGATCTCTGATACCGTTACCTTGAGCTTGTCGCCCTTCTTAACAACATCTGCAGGGTTTTCGACGCGTGAGCGTGACAACCGCGATACGTGGACAAGGCCCTCAACACCGCCGATGTTGACGAATGCGCCGAACTGGGTTACGGATGATACCACACCATCGTACACACCGCCCTGTTGAATGCCGTTCCAAAACTCATCGAGAAGAATCTCGCGACGCGTCACAACAGCAGACTTATAGCCTGTGTCGTCTGATTGCAGTTCGTGAACCTTCACGCGGATCGTTTGGCCGAGCAGACCGTTGAGATCCTCTTCGGTGACATTCTTACGAACGCCAAAGTGCGATGCCGGCAAGAAAATGCGGAGTCCATTGAACTCGCCACGCAAGCCGCCCTTGACGCGCTCCGCGATCGTAACCTCGAACGCTGTGCCCGCAGTCTTGAAACCTTCGAGCATAGCATACGCATCGTCGCGCTGCTTGCGTTCTTCCTCTTTCCGCTTGCGTTCTTCTTCACGCTTTGCCGCCTGCTCTGCCTTTTCAGCTTCGCTCATTGCAGGGGCTGCGTCAGCTGCCTCTACAGGAGCTGCGGTTGCAGCAACCTCGGCCGAGGCCGTTGGCGCAGGTTCGGCAGCAGCGGCAACAGGTGCCTCTGGCTGCGCTTCAGTTGATGGTTGCGGTGCAGATGCCTCAGGAGTTTGAGGTGCTTCTGGCGTCTCTGCTGCGTCGTTGATCTGTTCGGACATAACCTGATCGAAGAACAAGTGGAGGAAGTGGAAAGCTCACCTTGCGGGTGATCGAGTCCTGCCCCTAAAGGCAGGGTTACGAAGATACAGGAAAACGCACCACTCAGCACACACAGGTAAATGCGGCAACGTTTGGGATTCCGGAATCCCTGCCGTATGTTTGTCGGCTACAATCCATGTAACCCTGCCGTTGGTCTGGACGCCGACGGCTGCGCAAGGCAACCATAGGAGGTCCACCATGAGTGTTCGTCGCCTGTACGAAACCACATACATTATCAATGCGGCCCTTGAGGACGCAGAGATCGACGCCGTAGCTGCGCGCGTCAATGCCTTTCTCGAAGAGAATGGTTCAACTCTCGTTGAAGTAAACAAGATGGGCCGTCGTCGTCTTGCGTACCCAATCAAGAAGAAGTACAACGGCTACTACGTCTACACGGCGTTTGAAGCACCAGCAGCGACGCTGCCGATGCTTGAGAAGTTCTTCTTCCTTGAGGACGCGGTGATCCGTCACCTCTCGCTCCAGCTTGATCCAAAGCTTCGTGAGTTCCGCAAGGTTCGTGCAGAAGCGCAAGCATTGCGTGCCGCACAAATGGCTGAAGCAGCCAAGAATGGCTCGCCAATTTAATCACCCTCGAATCCAGGTACGACCATGAAAATCATTCTTCGTCAAGACGTAGAAAACCTGGGCGCCATCGGTGAGATCGTCACGGTGAAGCCAGGTTACGCCCGCAACTTTTTGATCCCGAACCAACTCGCGTACGTTGCATCGGCCGGTGCGATGCGTGCTCTCGAATCAGAGAAGAAGCAGTACGAGCAGAAGATGGCAAAGGCTCGCCAGCATGCCGAAGCGGTAGCTGGACAGCTCGCAGAACTTCAAATCACGATCTCAATGCAGGTTGGTGAAGAAGGTCGCGTCTTCGGTTCGGTAACGGCACCGATGATTGCACAAGAGCTTGAACTCCGCGGCTTCCATGTTGATCGCCGCAACATCATGATTGACGAGCAAATCAAGACGCTCGGCATTTTTGAGGTGAAGGTGAAGCTCCACAGCGATGTTATCGCCCCACTCAAGGTGTGGGTGATCGGCCAAGAGTAAGTCGGCCTACGATTGAACAATCCCAAAGCCCGCACGAACGATCGTGCGGGCTTTTGTGTTTATTGCCACATGAAACGCTACATCATTACCGGTGGTACCGGTTTTCTCGGACGTGCCATTGCTGCGGCACTGCAGCAACGTGGCGATGACGTCGTGTGTATCACGCGGGGTCGTGGCAATGGCAGCAGCTTGCGCACGTGGGAAGAACTCCCGTCATTTATCGAAGGCGCTCATGCGGTAATCAACCTTGCCGGATCGAGCGTGGGTGGACCCCGGTGGTCGGCACGGGTGCGACATGAGATTCTGACGAGTCGCACCGAATCGACACGCAAGGTTGTCGATGCCATCGCGAGCGCACAGCAGCGTCCAGCGCTGATCAGTGCGTCTGCCGTTGGGTACTATGGCAATACAATGATCCCAAGTAACGAGGCTCTGCCGGCTGGCCAGACCTTCCTTGCCGAAGTGACAGCAGCATGGGAGCGTGAGGCAGAGCGCGGTCGTGCGTACACACGCGTGTGCACGATGCGCATTGGAGTTGTCCTCGATCCTCGTGAGGGGGCGCTGCCCAAGATGGCGCTGCCGATGAAGCTTGGGATAGGGGGCGCACTTGGATCGGGCCGACAGCATCTTCCGTGGGTGCACCGTGATGATGTCGTAGGTGCATTTCTCTGGGCTGCCGACGATTCCTCCGCGTTCGGTCCATACAACGTGGTTGCACCCGAAACGGTGACGATGCGCCAGTTCGCCAAAACTCTGGGGTCGGTACTGCACCGTCCATCATGGCTACCAGTTCCAAGTCCAGTTTTGCGGCTTCTGCTTGGTGCTCAAGCCGATGTTGTGCTGCATGGACAGTGGGTTATTCCGAGTCGTTTGCTTGGCACGCCATTCCGCTTTTCGCATCCGCAGCTCACCGAGGCACTGCGTGATCTCCTGGGCAAAGCCCCTTGAACTTTTTTGGTTAACTTGCACGCCTTCAATCTCGAATAATATCCAGCCAGGAAGTGTTGCATGAGCATCGAAGTTGTCATGCCCAAGATGGGCGAGTCGATCCAAGAAGGTAAAATCCTTCGTTGGGTAAAGAACGTTGGCGACAAGGTTGAGCGCGACGAGGTGATCCTCGAAATCTCGACTGATAAGGTCGACACAGAAGTTCCTTCACCATCGGCTGGCGTGATCACGGCGATCATGTTCCAAGAGGGTGACACCGTCGAGGTTGGGAAGGTTATCTGTGTGCTCGGTGGTGAAGGCTCAGCTGCCGCTGCTCCAGCACCAGCCGCCGCACCAACTCCTGCGCCAACTCCTGCGCCAACTCCTGCACCAGCCCCTGTTGCTGCTCCAGCGGCTGCTCCTGCTGCCGGTGGAGGTGAGATCGACGTTGTGATGCCGAAGATGGGCGAGTCGATCCAAGAAGGTAAGGTCCTTCGCTGGGTCAAGAAGGTGGGCGATAAGATCGAGCGCGACGAAGTGCTCCTCGAAATTTCAACTGACAAGGTGGATACTGAAGTGCCATCACCTGCAGCAGGCACACTCGTTGCGATCCTCGCAAACGAAGGTGACGTTGTAGAAGTTGGTAAGGTCGTTGCACGTCTTGCATCGGGCGCAGGCGCTGCCGCACCTGCACCTGCTCCTGCTCCTGTGGCTGCACCAGCAGCGGCAGCAGCGGCAGCACCACCAGCACCAGCACCAGTAGCCACAGCACCGGCTGCCGTTGCAGTGAATGTCGCACACGCTGCAACTTCAAGCGTACCTCGCCAATCAGGTGCGCGATTCTACTCGCCACTTGTTCGTAGCATTGCTGCGGCGGAAAACATCTCTGTTGCAGAGCTCGACAGTATCCCTGGAAGTGGCATTGAAGGCCGCGTGACGAAGAACGACGTGATGGGCTACCTCGCGCGTCGTGGCACTGGTGCACCAGCACCGGTTGCTGCATCGGCACCAGCGCCAGTAGCACCAGCGGCATCGGCACCAGCAGCTGCGCCTGCAGTGCTCACTGGTGGACAGTCAGAAGTCATTCCAATGGACCGTATGCGCCAGCTTATCGCTGAGCACATGGTTCGCTCGAAGCATACATCACCGCACGTGACAAGCGTCGCTGAAGTAGATGTGACGGGCATCGTTAAGCTTCGCGAAAAGGTCAAGGACGCATTCCAGAAGCGTGAAGGCTTCAAGCTCACATACAATCCGTTCTTTGGCTGGGCTGTATGTGAAGGCGTGAAGGCATTCCCACGCATCAACGTCAGTGTTGACGGAACGAACATCATCCAGCACAAGCGCGTGAATCTCGGCATGGCTACAGCGTTGCCAGATGGCAACCTTATCGTGCCTGTGATCAAGGGTGCTGATACGTTGAACATCACTGGTGTTGGTCGTTCGATGCAGGATCTTGCTGATCGTGCACGCTCGAAGAAGTTGTCGCCAGATGACATTGCGGGTGGCACAATCACGGTCACAAACGTTGGTTCATTCGGTTCGCTCTTCGGAACACCAGTGATCAACCAGCCACAAACATGTATCATCGGCATCGGCGCAATTCAAAAGCGTCCGGTTGTGCGCGAACTTGATGGTGAAGACGTGATCGTTGTACGCAGCATGGTGTACTTGTCCATCACGTACGATCACCGCGTTATCGACGGTGCGCTCGCAACGCAAGCACTCGCTGCGATGAGCCGTGCACTTGAGTCGGTGAATGAGAATACGGTGACGCTCTAAGCGTACCTGGCCAACTAGGTCGTAGAGATTGTTCTGCGGGAGTTTGTGCGCAAGCATGAACTCCCGCGTTCGTTATGCGCCAGCATTCCGCTCGAGAATAATCGTCACTGGTCCATCGTTGACAATGTGAACCTGCATCATGGCTCCAAACACGCCTGTTTCGACGTACAACGGTGTGTCGCTAGCTGAGGCGCGGTTGCGTGCCATGTCGACAAACGCATAGTATAGCGGCTCTGCATGTTCCGGACGTGCAGCGTCCATGTACGATGGACGTGTGCCCTTCGTGAGATCGCCATAGAGTGTGAATTGCGACACGAGAAGAATCCCTCCACCGGTGTCGCGCACCGAGAGATTCATTTTGCCGTCGTTATCCGGAAACACACGTAGTGCGAGCAATTTGTCGGCCATCCACTCGCACTCGGCAAGTGTGTCTGTATGTGTGATGCCAACAAGTACGCAAAGGCCGTGGTCAATGGTGCCGATCGTTGCACCATCAATATCGACATGTGCATGTGACACGCGTTGTATGACAAGCTTCATTGATATCCTTTCGATGGAACAATATGTAGTTTCGCGAAGTATTCATCACTATCTGGTAGATCGTCATGCGTAACATCCTGTTCGGAATCATCGCGACGGTTGTTCTTGGAACATCGTCACTCGCAATCGCCCCTCACGTATCAGCGTCGTCCGACACGCGCTCGGAAAAGCAAATGCAGCATGGTGAAGGTGTGAAGTCGAAGACGCGTATTCCTCTGTCGCAAGCAGTTGCTGAAAAGAAATTCACATCGACAATTGCTGTAACAGCTACCGTTAAAGAGGTGTGCCAAGTCAAAGGCTGTTGGATGATCCTCGTTGACGGCGATACCAAGGTCCGTGTAACGTTCAAGGATTATGGATTCTTCATGCCGAAGAATCTTGCAGGCTCGAAGGTTGTCGTAGAGGGTATTCTCTCCGAAGAGGTGCTCAGTGAAAAGGATGCGCGTCACTACGCCGAAGATGCAGGAAAGTCGAAGGCCGAGATTGCCAAGATCAAGGGCGATCAGCGTGAACTTGGCTTTGAAGCGACAGGCGTTCTCGTTCTGGCAAAGTGATTGTCCAGCTCCCATCGTGGGTATCATCGATCCCGCTGCCGGTGTCTGCCTCGGATGAAGACGTGATGAACTATGTGATCGAACTTGCACGCGCAAATGTTCGTCACGCCACGGGTGGACCCTTTGCGTGTGCCATTGTCGATGATGCTGGGGGAGTTCTTGGCATTGGTGTGAACCTCGTTGAACAGACCCAATGTTCAGTCTTTCATGCTGAGATGGTGGCAATCGTCAACGCAAGTGACCATCAAGCGTCGTGGGATCTCGGGATTCGAGGTCCAGCTACACTGTATAGTTCTGCGGAGCCATGCGCGATGTGTATGGGTGCAATCCCATGGTCTGGTGTGCATCGCATCGTTGTGGCTGCGCGTGATGTGGATGTCCGCGCGATCGGATTTGATGAAGGTGTGAAACCAATTGATTGGATCGACGTATATCGCCGCCGCGGCATCGACGTTACACGCGATGTTCTGCGTGATGACGCAGTCGCTGTGCTTCGTGCATATGCCCAGGGCGGAGGTTTGTTATACAACGGCTAAGGAGCTGAACATGAACTACACAATCGAACATGCGCCAGTGTATGCTGCACTGCGCGTGGATATGCAACAAGGCGAGACGTTCCGTGCTGAACCAGGTGCGATGTTGTCGATGTCGCCGAGTATTGAGCTCGAAACAACAACTGCTGGTAAGGGGCTCTTCGGAACACTCAAGGCAGCAGTAGGTGGAGAGTCGATCTTCGCGTCGATCTTCACAGCGCTGCACGGTCCCGGCGAATTGTACCTCGCCCCCTCTACACCAGGCGACATCGTTCGGATTGATCTGCAAAACCAGACGATCCTGGCCTATGGTGGCGCATACCTCGCCGGTGACGCGTCTCTGCAGCTGAGCGCCCGTGGTTCGCTGAAGTCAATGATCGGTGGGTCCGACCTGTTCCTCACAACGATTACCGGTACGGGGCCATTATTCCTCAATGGGTTTGGCGCGATCTACACCAAGACCCTGGGTCCGGGTGAGCCCTATGTGGTCGACTCAGGACACGTTGTGGCGTTTACCGACGGAATACAGTACTCCATCAAAAAGGCGGCTCGGGGCCTGTTTAGTACCCTCGCCAGTGGCGAAGGTCTGGTCTGTATGTTCTCCGGACCCGGAACTATCTGGATGCAGACGCGGAATGTGCGAGGATTTGCGCAAACCCTCATTCCATTTCTACCCCAGTCTGGTTCGTGATCATTCGGGCGGTAGTATCTTTGTCGCATGACAGAACAGTTACAAGCACTGATCGGGAAAGAAATCCCGTGCCTTGATAAAGGCTTTGTTCGCCTCATCGATGTGATGGGGGATGATGCTGCAATTGTACAGGCCGCACGAGTATCCTACGGTGCTGGTACGAAGAAGGTCAACGAGGACGTTGGCTTGATTCGGTATCTGATGCGTCACTTGCACACGACTCCGTTCGAGATGGTCGAGTTCAAGTTTCATGTGAAGCTTCCCATCTTCGTCGCACGACAGTGGATTCGTCACCGCACAGCGAATGTGAACGAGTACTCGGGTCGCTACTCAGAGATGAAGGACGAGTTCTACGTCCCAGCGATCGACCAAGTGCGCGCACAAAGTGCAACGAACAAGCAGGGTCGTGCTGACGAAGCGTTTGATCCTTCGGAAGCCGAGCGTATCCGTTCTGGAATGCTCGATACGCAGTCGCGTCTATACGGTGAGTATCAGTCACTGTTGGAAGCAGATCTTGCGCGTGAAATCGCGCGCATCAACCTGCCCGTTTCGAATTACACTGAGTGGTATTGGAAGGTTGATCTTCACAACCTGTTCCACTTCCTCAAGCTGCGGATCGATCCGCATGCGCAGTACGAGATTCGCGTCTACGGCGAGGCGATGGCACAAATCGTTCAAGCTACAGTGCCGCATGCCTACGAAGCTTTTGAAGACTACATCTTGCATGCGCGACGCTTCTCGCGTCGTGAGCGGGCAGCTCTCAAAGCACTCTTGCCATCAGTGAATGTCGATCCCGCGATTCTTGAAGCAGCAGGCTTGAAGGGACGCGAAGCGCAGGAGTTCATGTCAAAACTTGAAGAGCTCGCATCGTTATGATTCGCTGGGTACTGACCTCGATCATTGTCCTCTGCGTTGGTTGCGCGGAGCAACAGATCCAGCCATTACCTGATGTGTACCCACCGGTGCCGTCGAACTACCCTCCCGTTCCAGCGCCGTCGGATAATCCAATCACACCGGCCAAGGTTGCTCTTGGAAAAGAACTCTTCTATGAACGCCGCTTGAGCAGCGAAGGCACCATTGCATGTGCATCGTGCCATCGTCCAGAACATGCATTCTCAGATGCCCCAAATCAGGTAAGCCGCGGAGTTGGCGGAGCGCTCGGACAGCGCAACGCCCCAACGTTGGTCAATGTTGCCTATCGCACATCGCTGTTTTGGGACGGACGTGCAAGCACGCTTGAAGATCAGGCATTTAGTGCATTCATGCACTCGACGGAAATGGATGCCGATACGCTAGCAGTAGCAGCCCTGCTCCGCAGTCCGCAGTATCGTGCTCAGTGGATTGCGTCATTCGGCGACACCACGGTGACGATGTATCGCGCCATGCAAGCGATTGCAACATTCGAACGCACCATCGTAAGTGCGAATAGTCGCTACGACAAGTTTGTGCGTGGCGATCGTTCGGCGCTGACGCAGATCGAACGAGAGGGGATGGACCTGTTCTTCAGTGCTCGCACGATGTGTGGTGCGTGCCACAACGGACCCGACTTCACGAATGATCAGTTTCAGAACATTGGCTTGTTCCATCACTACTTCGATCGTGGCCGCTTCAACGTGACGCGTGAGCCGCGTGATGAGGGACTGTTCAAGACACCTACGCTGCGCAACGTGGCACTCACAGCGCCCTACATGGCAACAGGGGATAGTCAGAAGGGTCTGATGTCGACACTCGAAGATGTTGTCGAACACTATGACCTTGGTGGGACAGCGTTCCCAAACAAGGATAAGCGCGTGGCTCCGCTCAACCTTTCAGATCGTGAAAAGTTGGCGCTGGTTGCGTTCATGCGCGCACTTACCGACTCGTCGGTACTCACCAATCCAGCATGGACACAACGATAGAATCTCGCACTGATGACCATGCACTTCCGCACGAAGCGGACGTTGATACCATCATCATTTCCGACCTGCATCTGGGTTCGGCGATGTCCCGCTCCACTGTCCTCACGGACATGCTTCGGAAGATCACTTACAGGCGTCTGATTCTCAATGGCGACGTGTTCGACGACCTGAACTTTAAACGTCTTTCTCGTGATGATTGGGAGTTCCTCTCCTTCATTCGTGCTTCATCCAACGAACGACTCGCGCACGAGCTGGTGTGGGTGATCGGTAATCACGATGGTGGTGCGCCAGAGATTTTGTCACACCTGCTCGGCATTCACATTCACGAAGAGTACGTCTGGCAACACGCGGGACGCACATTCTTGGCGATTCACGGACACCAGTTCGATGCCTTTGTCTCCGAGCATACGCGCGTGGTGGACATCGCGATCTGGGCATATTCCGTGTGGCAGAAGCTCGATCCTAAACACCGAGCGTCACGACTCGTGAAGCAGGCCAGCCGTCAGAGTAAACGATGGATGCGACGAAGCGATAAGGTTGCCAATGAGGCAACAGCGCATGGCAAGTCCACATACAACGCTGATGTGGTCACCTGCGGACACACGCACCATGAAATGGACGTGATGATTGATGGAGTGCGATACCTGAACTCCGGCTCATGGATTGACGTGCCATCGACCTACATCGTGATCACACACGATGGGTCGATCGCTATCCACACTTGTCCTTGAATCACCGCAAGCTGATTAGCCGTTGTAGGTCGTGGCTCCGCTCAGACCGTGACACGCCTTGAACTTCTTACCTGAGCCACACGGACATAGGTCGTTACGACCGACCTCACGACCTGTCTTGTGTACGGTATGCGCGTGCGACTGCTCGGCTGCAGCTGCGTTCGGGTCGGCACCAAGCGTTGTGCTCGCACTTGGATGCGAGAACTGCAACGGACGTGAAGCACTAACAGACGAACGCAACGGCGGGAGCGATGCTGTTGTTGTTGCCTCGCGCTGAACCGCCACCTGTTGAGCAGCTTGTTCTGCGCGCTGTTGCTGTTGTTGCTGCTGCTGGCGCTGTTGTTCGGTGATCTGTGGGTAGTACTTGAACGCAAATGCAACGGTTGCCTTGTTGATCTGAGCAACCAGCTCGAGGAACACCTTGTACGCTTCTTGCTTGTACTCAAGGATCGGATCCTTCTGTCCGTACGCGCGAAGGTAGATACCTTCCTTCAGATCATCCATGCTGCGAAGGTGATCGCGCCACTCGTCGTCGATTGCGCGAAGTGCTGCCACACGCTCGAGTGCTCCCATGAAGTCTGGTCCGAGCAACGCTTCCTTGCGATCGTAGTACTCTTCGGCTGCATCCACGATGCGCTGAACAACATCTTCGCGCTTGAGCGAAGCAAACTCGTTCTGTGAGAGGACAACATCACAGAGCATCGTTACGCGCACTTCGTTCTGGAGTGCCTCAACGTCGCCGCTGCTGTGATACTCGTCGTACCAACCTTCGGCCAGCTCACGAACGTACTCGATGATCTCACTACGAAGGCGTTCGCCCATCAGCGCATGACGACGACGGTCGTAGACCACTTCGCGCTGCTGGTTCATCACGTTGTCGTACTCAAGAAGGCGCTTACGAACGCCGAAGTTGTTTGACTCAACCTTCTTCTGTGCGTTCTCAACGCTCTTCGTGACGAGACCACTTTCAATCGGCTCGCCATCTGGAACCTTCAGACGCTGCATGACGGCCGCAATGCGCTCGCCGCCGAAAAGGCGCATCAGATCGTCTTCCAGCGAGATGAAGAACTGCGACGATCCTGGATCACCCTGACGTCCGGCACGACCGCGCAGCTGGCGGTCGATGCGACGTGCTTCGTGACGTTCCGTACCAATGATGGCAAGACCGCCAGCTTCACGTACATCTGGATCCAGCTTGATGTCGGTACCACGACCCGCCATATTCGTTGCGATCATCACTGCGCCGCGGCGACCAGCATTTGCAACAATTTCAGCTTCTCGCTGGTGTTGCTTGGCGTTCAACACGTTGTGATTCACGTTTGCTCGCTTGAGCATCTTCGAGAGAAGCTCAGAAACTTCGACGCTTGTTGTGCCGACGAGTACAGCGCGACCCTTCGTGAGCTCTTGCTGCACAGCCTCGACAACTGCGTTGTACTTCTCGCGCTTAGTACGGAAGATCTTATCGTCCATGTCCTTGCGCTGGATTCCGCGATTCGTTGGGATCACCACAACATCGAGTTCATAGATCTGCCAGAACTCACCGGCCTCGGTCTCAGCAGTTCCCGTCATACCAGCGAGCTTATGGTAGAGACGGAAGTAGTTCTGCAATGTCACCGTTGCAAACGTCTGTGTGTCCTGCTCAACGAAGACGCCTTCCTTCGCTTCAATTGCCTGGTGGAGTCCGTCGGAATAGCGACGTCCCTCGAGGATTCGACCTGTGAATTCGTCGACGATCTTGATCTTGCCATCAGCAACTACGTACTCGTCGTCGCGCACATACAGTGTGTAGGCGCGCAAGAGCTGGTTGATGATGTGGATGCGATCCGAACGATCGGAGAACACGCGCATGTACTCGTCACGACGAAGCGTCTTCTCTTCAGCAGAGAGCGACGCATCACCCTCGAGTGCACTCATCTGTGATGCGATGTCTGGGATCACAAACATCTCAGGATCTTCTTGCGACGTGCTGAGCAGATCGCGACCCATGTCAGAGATGTCGATCTGGTGGTTCTTTTCATCGACGGTGAAGTACAGCTCGTTGTCGATGATCGACATGCGTTGGCCTTGGTCCCTGAGGTAGTCAAGTTCCGTGTCGCGCATGAGCTTCAGCGTGTCTGGATCTTGAAGCATCTTCAAGAGCTTGCTTTGCTTAGGCATGCCACGATATGCACGCAGGATGTTGACGCCAGCCGAAACACGATCTTCCTTGAATCCTGTCGCGAGAAGCTTTTCTGCTTCAGCAACAATGCTGTTGGCCAGACGTGCTTGTGCGTCAACGAGGCGTTGAACGCGTGGCTTCATTTCGACGAATGCTTGTTCGGTTGAGCCAGCAGTGACCGGACCCGAGATAATGAGCGGCGTACGCGCTTCGTCGATCAGAACAGAGTCAACCTCATCAACAATCGCAAACCAATGTCCGCGCTGCACCATGTCGGCAGCATCGGTAACCATGTTGTCGCGGAGATAGTCGAAACCGAATTCGTTGTTTGTGCCCCATGTGATGTCTGAAGCGTATTGCTCAAGACGTTGGTCCGGACGCATCTCTGATTGAATGCAGCCAGTTGTCACACCCATGAAGTCGAAGATCGGACGCATCCACTCACGGTCGCGTCGCGCCAGGTAGTCGTTCACCGTTACTAGGTGAACACCACGTCCTGCAAGCGCATTGAGATACAGCGGAAGCGTCGACACCAGCGTCTTACCTTCACCAGTACTCATTTCCGAAATCTTACCCTGGTGAAGCACCATTCCGCCGATCAGCTGAACATCATAAGGAACCATGTCCCATGTGTGCTCAGTGCCTACCACCAAATACTTGTGTCCAACAAGGCGACGGCAAGCGTCCTTCACTGCTGCGAATGCTTCTGGGAGCAATTCGTTCAGCGTCGCTTGGATGGTCTCGAATTGTTCGCGCTCGTTCGCAGTGATGCGCGCATAGAGGTCCGAGCGCTCGGCATGCTCCATCTCGGCATCTGTGCGGAGTCGCTCGCGGATTGCCTCAACTTCTTCCACAAGATGCTTCACCGACGCTTGGATACGCTCGCGAAACTCACCCGTCTTTGCGCGGAGCTCGTCATCACTCAGTGACGCATACGAGGCGAAATGCTCGTTGATTTCATCAACAATTGGACGGAGCGCTTTGACGTCCTTTTCGTGCTTTGAGCCACCAAGGACAGACTGCAGAAACTTGAGCATGGTAGTATCGAGTTGTGAGGATCAGCGGGCGATGACGTGCATCATGAACGTTTGGTGCCGCTCATGCGTCTAAGCCTGCAAAAATACTCTGTAACTTCGTGGCACCCCAACGAGATATTCGCAATAGTGAGACTTGCATGAGTGAAATCGCACCGGATCTGCGCATCTACACGCCCGAACACTTGATCGAGCAGGCGACAACTGCGCGAGAGCACCTCGGATACAAGCTTGTGGAGTTCTATGTCGACGCAGACGGGCTCCTGGCAAAGCACGTGACAGAGCGCACGGCTACGTTCTATCTGTCACCATCAGGTGGCACACTTCGGGATACCGACTTAAACATCGTGCTCTATAGCGCCAAGTTTGATGTGTACAAGGGTTACGGACGGGCAACGTGATCTACCTCGACAATAGCGCCACCACCATGCTGGATGAGGCCGTCCTCGAGGAAATGCTCCCGTGGATGCGTCATGAGTACGGAAATGCGTCAAGCATCTACGCGCTTGGACGTCGCGCCCGCGTGGTTGTCGAGAAGGCACGGACAGAGGTTGCCGGACTTATCAATGCTCATCCCGCTGAGATCACCTTTACCAGTGGTGGAACAGAGTCGAACAACAGCGTTCTGATGAGTGCATGCCGCGAATCCGGATTGGTGGACAGTGTGGTGGTCGGCAGTATCGAACACCATGCAGTGCTAGCCCCCTCGGAAGAACTGGCTGCCCAAGGATACGGTCACCATGTGCTGTGTGTTGATGCCGACGGCCGCTACCGACCTGATGACGCAGCGGCGTTCAATGATGCGCGAACATTGATT
>Ga0222713_10003447_pt1 | contig 16412 bp, 15 predicted proteins | sample C33_649DmetaG_FD_165061 | JGI IMG/M metagenome (GOLD analysis project Ga0222713, IMG submission 165061) | Estuarine water microbial communities from San Francisco Bay, California, United States - C33_649D | ecosystem: Environmental > Aquatic > Marine > Unclassified | place: USA: California...
AAGCGAGTGATTCTTTAACAACTGTTTTCTTTTTTCTAGCAACATTTAAGTTTTCACCTAATGTAGCAAATACTAATTTTACTTCTCTCAAGTTTGAAGCTCTATCAAAGTTTTCAATCACTTTAACTTTTTGAGACTCGTTCAAATCAAAAGTTCTGAACAACTTGTTGGTGTAAAGAAGTTTTGCGTTAAGTAAGTTTACTTCGTTGATGGTTTTTCTCATAGACTGAATAGTCTTATAAGCTTCTTCCAATTCTTCTTTGTAACCTTCAGTAGCGTCTTCTTCCTCTTCCTCACCCATCTTGTCTTCACCTTCCATCTCTTTCAATGTGCGGATGATTTCGTTGATGTCAAGTTCTTCTTCTTCAGAAACTTCATCTTCGTACTCTTCTTCAGAAACCGGCTCTACTTCCATTTCATCTTCTTCAGATGTCATTTCTTCTTCACCTTCTTCTTCGGTCATTTCTTCATCAGAAGCCATTGCGTCTTCTAATTCTCTGATTACTGCTTCAAGGTCAAGGTCATCTTCTTCGGTGTCTTCTTCTTCGTCACCAGTAAGTTCGTACTCTTCACCCTCTTCATCAGAGTCAGCAGCCATGTCCATCTCTTCTTCAGCGTCCATGTTATCTTCTTCAGAATACATTTCATCCTCTTCTTCAGTCAAATCGTTGTCATTTTCAATGTCAGATGAATCGCTAGCTTCAGCAGATGGGTCAGCGTTGTCGCCAGTACCTAATTCTGATGAATCTAATTCTTCTTCCATTGCTTCTTCATCTTCTAGCTCTTCAGCTAACTTATGAGACAACATAGATTGAAGTCTTGGAGCAAATGCTTCTTCTAAAGCCAACTTAGCGTTAGCTAAAGCAGTTTCTTTCACGGCTTTTGCATCAGCGATAGCTTCTTTGAGCAAATCTGATTTTGCCATTTTTAACTCCTAAATTATTCTTTGGGGTAATAAGGTTATTCGTGAACCTTAATAATATAGTTTTATAATAAAGTTATAGTCCATTAGGGGACTACATTTTTAGTAATAAATATGGAAACTTTTTGAGAAACAATAAAGTGTTTACCATTTATTATTCTTGTTGTTGCCGGCGTGTCCACTCTTTACGGAGCGCTTGATTTCGTAGCTCTCTTTTTTTCGTAGTAGGTTTCACATATTCTCTATGTGATTTAATCCATTCAATTTTACCACTTTCTTTCATATTCTTTTTCCAGAATCGTAAAGCGGCTTCAATGTTGTTGTTTACTACCTTTACAGCATTGGGCTTTCCCACAATAACCATTTCGGCTTTTCTAACTTTTTTGAATTTTTTGTTTTCTTCCATAACTTGTTTTTTATATTGTAATAAATACAATTTCTTAACTTAAATCATCAAGTCCGTTTTTAAAATCAGAAAAAAGTTTCCCCAACTCTCTTTGAGTAGAAGGGGATAACTTTTTAATTTGTGATAAATTTTTCTTAATCATTTGAGAAAATTCAACTGATAGGTCTTGTAAAATTTTAGTATCGTTCATTTTACATTTCCAATTTGGCTTTGATTTTCATAAGCTCTGGCTTTAAATTAGCCAACGCTTCTTTGTCGTATCTTTTCAAATGCGGTTCAAGTCCGTAAGCCGAACTAAATACCATCTGCCAAACATTAGCGAATGGAGCCTTTAACATTTGACTACCATATCTCTGACCATAGGTTGAGCCCGTAGTCCAGCTTGCAATAGCATTTGCTAATTCTTTAGAAATCTTAATACCCTCAACTGATGATGTTGTTCCTTTAATCAAATCTTTCAAACCTCTAGCAAGTGTGATTTCATTTACAGAGTTAACACCCTCCATTACACCAACTGCAATATCACCAACTACAAAATCTGGTTTAGTTGCGTATTTCTTATTTATGATACCAACTCTATTGCCACTCTTATCTTGAACGATGTATACCGGCATTGGTGAAGTAGCGAAGATGTATCTCATACCCAACTTCTTTAACTCACTACCAACACTCATAAATGAAGAAGCAGCTTCAACTGCGGATTTAATAGCTTCCATGTCTTTTGGAGAAATACCTTCGTTTACCGATTCGCTCAACTTAAAGAAGAAATACTTTCTCATATACTCTAATGACTTTAGGACATCTTGTAATTCTTTTTTGCCCTTCGGTCCAAGTTCTTCATCTCTCAAATATGCGTTTAAAACTGCATATGCTCCGTTTACAAACTCATATGGAGTTTTAGCTTTTACAGTGTATCCACTCACATAACTAGCTTCGTTTACTGATTCTAACTTCAAACTTCTTTGTGCGTTAGTCAAACCATTAATGATAGATTTTAATCCACCTTTAACACCATCGGTATCTTTAGCTTGAACTCTTTTGTCCAAAATTTTGGTGTTTACCTTTAAGAAGTTGATAATTGCGTTTTCAACTGCGTTCCACTTAATTTCTTCTTCGTTTACTGATTCTTCTGGTTTTTTACCAGCTCTCAAATCAGCCAAGTCATCAGCTTCAATGTCACCATCACTATCAACATCCAACTCTTTTTGTTTGCCTGTTAATTCTTCGTTTCTTTTGATTAAGGATGTTAATTTCATAGACTCATTAGCGAACTTTTCTGCGTTTTTCTTGTCAGCATCATCCACACCGGTAACTTTGTATGATTTACCATCAACTTCAAAAGAGTCTTCACCAGCAGCAATTGCTTTAGCTCTTTCAGCACCGAACTCGTTACCTTCTTTGATTTCGTAGTATTTACCAAGAACCTCACCAATCTCATCATAAGATGATTCCAATCTTTGTTGGAGGGTAGATACTTCTTTGATTGTATTTGAAAAAATCTTAAATGACTCATTCATAGACTTCATGTGTCTCTGAACAGTTACTCTATCAAACCAATCGCCGGTTTCTTTTAAAGTAAGATTATTAGCGTTTTCTACAATACCTTTGATAGACTCGTGAATTTCAGTCAAGTTACCCTTGTGTGAAATCATTTCGCCTAATTGACGGTAAGCAGCAACAGCTTCAACGAACGCACGTTTTTCTTCTTTGGTCATACCTTGGGTTTCTTCTTCACCCACATTCATTCTACGGTAATCTAACTCTTGTGATTCTTTAAGAAGTTGTGATAATTTTTTCATTTTGGTTATCCTTATTTTTTACCTTCAACAAGTTTTTCAATTTTTTCACCCATTGGTCTACCAATAGACATTGACACATAAAAACCAACTGCGTCTACAATATCTTTACCATCCCATTTTGCTAAAGCTGCGATGGTTGGACCTAAATCATATTCATACATATTAATTAAGTCTTGTTCACCTTGCGGGTCACCTTCATATTTTGCTTTTGTTCCGAAAAGTGCGGGAACTTTCTTTGAGGTTGAATGGAAATTTGCATCTCTTAATGCTCCAATCAAAATATGCATTACTGCAAATAAATGATTTGGACCACCTCTTCTTAAATCACCAAGCTCTTTTGATAACATCTTGTTAACTTTTACGTTTAACTGGCGGTCCATCTCGTTTAATTTACCTTCGTTCATACCACTACCATATTCGTGGTAGTTTGAAGCTGCTTGAGATACATAGTTTTCAGCATTAGTGATGTGGTCTTGAATCCAAGCAGGAATATCCTTTTCCATCTCACCCATTTTTTGCTTCAATTCGGTAGCGTATTTGATAATAGAATCCAATGAATTTTGAGCCATTGAAACTTCGTGGTCTTGTGATTCGTTTACTGATTTTGATTCTAATACCAATACACCAATATCTTTCTTTTCGTAATCAGGTACTTGTGCTACACCCTTCATACCTTTTTTAGTTAAATAAACTACACCACCAATGATACCGTTTACTTTATCAAGATATTTTTCTGCGTTCTTATCAAGTTCACTTCCGTTTACGAAAGCTTTAATCATTTGTCCTCTCTTATCATATCGTAGGATAGTATCACCAGTTTTTGCATTCTTTTCGTAATCAGCAAATGTATTGTATCCTTTTTTGATTGAGAAGTTTCCAGATGGAAGTTTTTTAAGTTCGTTTACTGATTCACCAAACATTTTAATCATTCTTTTTTGAACCGGATTTCCAGGAGTTCCAACTACCGCAGTTACAAAATTAAGTCTATCTGTTAACTTTGATTTTTTCACATATTGGTAAACCTTCTCAATATCCATATTGTGGGTATCAACAAACTTTTGGATTGCGTCTTTGTTTAAACCAGTCAAACCGCCAATTTCCATTGCGGTTCTACTAGCGTTTTCTTTTAGTAATGATATCATTTTCATTTTATATCTCCAAAATCACACTCACAATACCCACCCACTTCGCAGATGATTTCTCTCATAAGTGTATTAACCTTATTATAATTAGTTTGTTTTCTTTGAACTGATTCTTTGATAACCCCTTCATTTGTAGGTCTCATAAAAGCGCCATGTGTTGATGGGTTAGAAACAAAGTCCCAACAAATCAACTCAAAGTCACCTTCAACAGCAACAGTTCCATCTTCTTTAATCTGACTCACGGAACCCATACCTCTTGATGAGATGCCAACCGTACATTCTGCTTTGATTAACTCCTGTAAGATTTTACCAGCAGGTGTGTTTAAGATTTCAACTGCACCCATTACATCATCACCATTCCACCACACATCACGAACAACATGAGATGTATTCTTTAATTCAATTACTGATGATTCTGGGTGGTCAAGTTCACCATATGCTCGGTTTTCTTTGATTTCTCTACCCTTGTACTTTTCAACTTCTCTTTCAAGAATATTTTTAGGATATACTCTACCATTTTGGTTTTTAGCATTTGCTCTCTGCAATACGCCAGTAACCAAAAATCTTCCATGGCGGTCTTGTGACTCCTTTAGGATTTGAGGTGTAATTTGGAATACAGTAGTATCAACTAATAATTGCTTCATTATTTTTCCCAGATTTGTTTTTTGCGGTAAAGGTCAAGAAATACTTTAGCCAATTCTTTACGAATTAACAATCTGATTTGAGAGATATCATCTACCTCTAAAGCTTCATCAACTCGGTTCTTTTCACATCCACACGACATATCAAGCACCCAATTCTTTAATCTTACGAGAAATCTTTAACATTCTTTCAGAAATCTTACCAAATCTTACTTTTGTAGATTCCCAATACTGACCTTGGTCAACACCCATTTCGGTTTTAAGTTTGGTATTTTGATTTACCAATTGTTCTACTTCGTAAAGTTTACGATTGATTTCTTTGATAGCAATGTTTACCTTTTTCTTTGCAGACATTGATTCATCTTTTCTATAAGCACGATAGGTTGCTTCAATCAAACTTTCTAACTTTGAATCTAATCTTGAAAGTGATTCAAAATGTTTATCTGATTTTTTTGATTTTTTGTATCCCAAAACTTCAATATGGTCATCATCCATATCATCTTCACTTTTAGCAAAAGCGTATGGGGTTCTTGGGGGACCAGCACCACCATCAAGGTTTGCTGTCACATTTGCTTCATCCAACTCTTCTTCTTCTTGTTGGAGTTCAAGTTCATTGAATTTATCTTCAAGTTCTTTTAGTAAGTATTTACTCATTTGATTTTCCTCACCTCTTGAAGCAATTCGTGGTATCTTAATAAAGAAAGAACCTGCGTTTCGCTAATTACTTTTGATGTTGCGATACTTTCCATTAAATTAACAGTTTCGTTTAACTTAATAGATACAACTTTATCCGATACCTTTATTTTACCGAATGCCGATTTTAATTTTTTAACTTCAGAAATAACATACTTTCTTAATTTCTCTGAATTATCAATATTATTGATGTATGTTCTTAATACGTTCTTTTGTTCCGAAGTTAAACTTGAATATTTTTCATTGAATGAATCAACCAAAAATTTATAAGCCAATAAACGAACTTCTTTTGGTTGGGTTGTGTATTCTTCATTGGTTTTTTGTTCTACCAATTGTTCTTTTTTTGTGATGATACTTTCAAAGATAGTATTCTTACAATCAACCCACTCTTTTGGAGAATTTTCTTGCTTGTATTCAAACAACTTAAAGGTTGAAGCCAACTCTTTGTAATTGTTTACACGATACTTAAAAAAGTCATCAATTTTATATGATTCTTTGATAGATTTGATAAGATTATATTTTTGTCTACGAAGAATAGATTCGTTCAAACCTTTTCTTTGCTCTAAAATAATATTAACAAATTCTTGAGCTTTATATTGAGTATCAAATGTTTCCTTTTGAAGCGTCTGATAGAGATTTAACTCTTTGGTTAGTTCAGTCCCTTTTTTGAAATGGGATTTAATTATTTCAAGCGCCAGTGAGTTTTTGCCACCTAATGTATCAGCAGCAATTTGTCTCACGAGCAACTCAAATAAAATACCCGTATTTTTGAACTTACTGTGTTTTAATTTACCCATTTCAAACCTTTTATTTGACTTTCTAATAAATAAATATCGTATTGTAGGTTAAATCGTATCATCTAATAATTGTGACTCATCCAACAACCCCAGCTCTTCAGTTTTAGACTCTGGTTTTAAGGATTCCATAATCATAGACTTTGTTTTAACCTTCATTTTTTTCAGAGAAGACTTTAATGCAGTTTGGGATTCAACTGCCATCGGTCCTTTTCTAAAATTATGATATGTACTGTCTCTACTAATGTCGGTTTGTTTACCAAGTGGGTCTCTACCCATATTTGCTTGGTCGGTTCCGTATGTTCCACTTTCGGTTGGTCTGCCAGCGCCAGGAAATCCACCTTCGGGAGAACCACCCTCTTCTTCAGCAGGTTGTTGTGCAATCACAGCAAGGTCGTGTGGTGTTCCAAACGATTCTCCGGTTTTAGCTGGGTCATTACCCTCGGTAGTAATTTGTTCGTGTCTGAACGACAACTTCAAGTCATCAATTACTTTTTGCTGTTCCTTTTCCCACTCATCATCGGACATATTAAAGATGTTTTTGTAAATCCACTCTTGTGAAATCATCTTCAAATCCTTCATGTCTCTTACAAGACTTGTCTTTTCAGCAAGTAAAGCAATCTTTTCTTGTTCGTAGATAATAGATGGGTTTGTAAGCTCTAACTCAAAGTTAACGAGGTCTTCGTTCTCATATCCTTGTGAGTAAAGGTGAACAATTGCAATTTTAGTAAGTTCTGATAGAACAATCTTTTGAACTCGTTCCACGGTTCTTGCAAATCTGATATCTTGTTGAGCAAGCGTGGCTTTACCTTCTACACCCTCTTCGTATCCAATGAATGCTTTAGGAACTTTCAAAGCAGCCATCATTCTATTCTTCAAGTATTCAATATCATCAATACCACCGAACTCCATACCACTCAAAGAATCAATTTCAGTTCCACTTTGACCACCACGAACGGGTAAGAAGTAATCTTCCAACATATTCATCATGTTGAACTTGAGGTTGTAATCGCCGGTGTTTTGGTCAATGTATGGAACCTTCTTCATTCCATCAACAATGTTTCTCATGTGTTGGTCAACCTCTTGCGGTGGGATGTTACCAACATCAATTTTAAAGATTCTCTTTTCAGGCGCTCTCATAATTCTATGAATCATCATCGCGTCTTCCATAAGAGTTAATTGTTTCCAAGTTTTTCTAGCACCTTCTAACAAAGAACGACCATATGGTAAAAAGTTTGAGTCGGTCATCAATCTAAAGTGTGCAACTTGATAGAATGGGAAATACGTGCTTTTGTCTTTACCATATGAGAAATTTGTAGAAGAACTCATATTAGCCAACTTGAATCTAACCTCATAAGGATTATCAGGATTGAATCCTTCTTCACGTTCAAGTTCGTATGCTGAAATTGGTTGTACGTTTACAATACCAACACCTTCTTCAATATCTAAATACAAAAAGTAGTCACCATATTTGTTCATACCACGAACCCAAGCCCAAAGGTTGAATTCAATGTTTAAGATATCATAAAATAAATTGTGTAGGATTTTCTTTAAATTCTCATCAGAAGATTTGATACGAATCACATCACCCATGTCGTTCTTTAACGTACACTCATCGGAGTAGATATCTAAAATGGAAGTGATGATTGAATCTTTGTCCATCGCCTCATAGTCAGTATATAGCTCTAACTTGTTTGAGTGATAGTTAAATTGTTGATTGTAGGTTTCCCAATTCCTACGAGAGGTGTGCAATCTACCGAATCTATCGTAGTAAGATGTACCACGAATATTACCTTGGGATTGTAGTCTTTGTGAGTCTACGGCTTGTAAACGATTCTTCCCAACTCTTCTTACGATGACTTGGGTAGCGAATAGTTTTTGTAATCTTCCAAATAATGAATTGTCTGCCATAATATTTTTCTAAACTAAAAGAGTATACTTTTACAATCTATAAATATACAAAAAATAAACTACACTACCAAATTAAAGTATCCAAGTCATATCTACATCATTACCTCTACCATCTTTCAACACCCAAGGATTGTGTTGACCCATTCTAGCGTTATAAACACCACCTTGAGTTTTTGAAATGTGAGTTAGTGCAGTACGACTTAAATCAATACCTTGTTGTCTTAATTTTAGTGCGGTATCTCTTACCCAAAGTCCTGTGGAGAATGACATAACCAAGTCATCATTGTATCCTTGTTGAGCCTCTGCTTTTGAACCATTCCAAATGAATACAAATAGTTCATCAATCAAACGCTTTGAGTGAATGATTGGTGTCTTTTCCCTCATGTAAGTATCAAGTTTGGAAATTACCAATGGTCGTGTTCGTGAGGACATTGTAAAGCCCGGAACCATGTCTTCTTTTTTCTTTAAGTCCCAACCTTTTCTCAAGTGGACATCATCATCAACATAACCCAACTCACGATATGAGTAGTATAGATTTGTGTAGTTTCTATCAATAACTTCTTGGATTACAGCCCAACCAATGTTTGCGTTTTCAACCACCAACATAGCATTATTCCATTCTGCAGCAACTGATGTAAGGAACGCACCATATTGTTTGGTTTCAATCTTACCTTTGTATTCAGCAACCTGTTCTACAGTTTCAATATCAATAACATGAAATGCTGAATAGTCGGATGAATCACCACGAGCCACATCGGCGACTACTACATAGTCACGAGAATAATTTGGATATTCCCATAACCAATAGTTACCATCAAATCCTCGTTTTTCAATAGGGTCTTTAATATAAGTTTCGGTATACCAAGTTAAGATTGATGAATCAACCACCGTGTAACCTGAACTGATGAAGTCACAATCACATTCCTGTGCTGCGCCCTTTTCGCCAAGCAATTTTGTTTGGTCATCTCTCCAACTTTGGTTTCGTTCAGGGTGAACGGTCCAGTGAAGTTTAATTGGATTCCAACTATCACCAGCCTCACCTTTTAACCAAATTTTGTGAAACCAGTTACCTACACCATTTGGAGTTGATAAGACAATAGCTTTACCGCCTGTTGAAAGAGTTGATTGAGCAGAAGTCCAAATATCTTCAATGTTGGAAATAAACGCAGCCTCATCCATAATCAACATTGAAAGAGCTTCAGAACGACCCGCGTCACCTGCGGCTGATGTTGCTTTGATTTGAGAACCATTTCTTAATCGTAAAGAAAGTTTATTGTCTTCTTCGGTCTGACCTCTTAACCAACTTGGTAGATTTTCGTGCATAAACCTTACTTTAGTTACAAGGTTTTTTGCCACTTCTTGTTTGGTTGCGATTACCAAAATGTTTTTATCTTCATGGAATAACATCATCCATAAAGAGTACCCAGCGGACAAAGTAGAAATACCTAACTGACGCGATTTGAGGATTACATTAAACCTGTGGTCATCAAATTCCCTCATCAAATCTTCTTGGAAATCATAAAGATTGAAAAGAATCTTACCTCGGTGAGGGTGTTGGATATAACAATATTTTTTAAAAAAATATACAGGGTCTTTAGCACATTTAATGTACTCTTCCCTAATAAGTTCCTTTAAACTTTTTGCCATATATTTTTATTTATAGAGCGAACAATAATGTAACCGTAGCAGCTCCACCAGCAAAGCCCATTAAAAGACCTTGCCACATTTTAGATGATTTTTCTCTTTTTAAAACTTTGATTTGGTCTTCTTTTAGAGAAATTATTTTGTTTTTTTCTACAATAACCAAATCTTTTGAAGCAAGAACTTTATTTAAGTTTTCAACTTCAACTTTATACAAATCAATAGATTTTGCATACAAAACAACTTTTTCTTGAGTTAATCGTAATTCATTAACACACAAGTCACGTTCTGCTTTTACCTTTAATGCATTTTCAAGAGCTGCTCTTGGAACTGCAATTAAGTTAGGTTCAGTTGAAAGCGTCTGTGAAAGCGTCGGCAATGTCGTTATCAGACATAGCGTCAAGCTTAGCAACATCTTTTTCATATTGTTTCCTTAACTTATTGATTTGAGCATCTTTTTTGTCAATCTGAACATCAATTCTTTTTAATTCTTTTTCAATATCTTTGTTGATTTTTAAAAGAGAATCTGATTGACTTTCTAACTTTTCAATTTGCGTGTTGTATTCTTGTTCACGCTCTCTCAACATTCTTTCGTAATCTTTTTTGTAACGATTACCAGCAAAAAAGAATTGGTATGCTAGTAGTGCTAATAAAGCAAGAATTACAAGTTGTTGAGTATTGAATCGTTTCATTTATTTTTTAGCAACTGGCTTTTTAGCAGTTGGTTCGGTTTTAGCAGCAGCTTTTTTCTTTGGGTAGTATCTTTTCTTTTTAGGAGCAGCTTTTTCTACCACATTAGCTACATCAGATGCTTCTTTTACTACTTTTTTAGCAGCAACTTTCACTTCTGCAACAGCAACCTTAACTTCGGCTACTTCTTTTTTAACTTCGGCAACGGTTTCTTTGATTTTTTCATCAATGGTAGTTTTACCAAGTAACCAATTCCAAACTTTCTTTAATGTTTCCATAGTTTATCCAATTTTAATTAAAACTAACAATAAGTATGTAATTCAACTTTAATAATTACCATTTTCTACAAGACCAGTAACGAGCTTTCCATCTTGGTCCAGGGTTATCACAATTATGTCTGGCTCTGAATGATGCTCTTGCTTTAGGATTGTCTTTACGAATTCTCATCGTACCACCTTTAGCATCACCACCTTGTCCAAAGTTTACTTTAACAACATTACCTTTGTCGTTCTTAACATATACTTTGAACTTCTTAATATCACCTTGCATGATTTTACCAAGTTTTACTTTTCTACCTTGGTACTCTGCTTCGTTGATATCACTTTTATATTCAGCCATAAACTGAACAAACTCTTTTAGGTCTTGGTAGTTTTCAACATCATACTCATCAACTACCTCTTCCTCTTCTTCTTTTAAAAAAGGTTTTGCTGCAAGATTAGAATATACTTTACCCAATTCAGGAGTAAATCCATATTTTTCTTCCATAAAGGTTTTCACATTATGGTATTCTTCTTTGATGATTTGTTTCAAAGAGTCTTTTGTTAATTTTGATTCAGCAAGTGTTTCTTCTTTTTCTTCTTCTTCAAGTTTGTGAACAGGATACATTTTTCCATTGAATTCAAATTCAGTCAAACCTTCTTTACGGGCTTTAAATAAAGCACCAGTAAAAGCGTTTCCTTCATTAATTGACTCATCGGTGCTTCTACCATCGTATAAAGATTTTAACCATTTGATTGTCTCGGTATCTTTTGGAAAGTCTCTAAAGTTTTTGTAGAACTCTTTTACAAAATCATTAAAGTTTTTAGCTTCACGAGCCATAATATCAATATTACTAAAAACGCCCTCATTTACACTATCTTGAGCCAATAGTTTGATTTTATCAACTACGGTCTTAACCTTCTTACCATTAGCTAATTTTAAAGTTACACTTCTACCAAATCTATCAATTACAGTAGCTGCACTATTTGCTGGTGGGAACAATACAATATCACCAATTTCAACTGATGATTCGTTTACTGACTTTGATTCATACATTTGAAGGGCTTTAATAATGTTTGCCATCTTCATCAAATCTTTTTTGTAAACACCCTTACCAGCCTTTACATTCTTACCAATAACATCCACATGATGTTGGAGGTGTTTCATCATACCATCCACACGCGAATTATTAGGAATAGTAGAAAAATCATTTGGTAATTTTTCATTCAATGATTCACCCATTACAATTTTACCCGTTGCATCCTCTATTCTGATTCTTGTATTAGGAAAATCTTTTAGTAATGAAGAATAGTTTGCAGGAATTGCCTGTGGAGTTTTAACTTCTACTTGTTTAACTACTTTGTTGTTCTTAATAACAACCAAAGTGAAAGGACCATCACCCCTCTTAACAGCTCTCATAATGTCTTGGAACAAACCTTCTTTCAAATCAGTTTCTGCGAGTGTCAATTCATTTGGTGCGTGTTTCATTACTTCACCATTTGGTAATTCTATGTTGTAGTATTTTTCATCATCAGCACCATCTTCTTTGTCTAATGACTTAACAACACCAACTCCACCATGTGACATTTTTACTTTGTCACCAACCTGAAAGTGTGATTCGTTTACTGATTCCTTTTTTGATAAGCGATTCTTTGCAAGGAGTGATATAAATTTGATATCAGCGTCAATCAGTTGTTGTAATTCCTGCTTTGATAATTTATCCAACATCTGAGCCACTCTAACATACATTGGGTCAGATGGGTTGATTTTATCAATATCTTTATAAGCGTATTTTAAAATACCAAGGTGTGTTTTGTCAAACTTTTCATCCATTTTTTCTTCTTCAGGACTTTTACCAAAAGTTTTGTGCACCAATTTATCAAGTTGTGTATGAAATTCCTTTTCTTGAGCATCAGTAGCTTCCTTTGCACATTTTTTCCAACCACCACCAGCATCACCATATTCTTTTGAAGCCCAACCATTAGCATATGCTGATGGATATACATCAAACTTCTTTTTTGCTTGTGATTTATAATATGACCACTTTGATGGGTCGGTTGGACAGTTCTTTTCTTCTAGCTTTTGAACTGCTTCACCCAAACGAATATAATACTCTTTATTTTTCATATAATACCTCACAAAATAAATAGGTATGGTTAATCGTTTCCGTTTTCTAACTTGGCGATGAACTCGGTTTTAAATTTTTCAAATTCAGCATCAATTTTAGCTTCAAGTTCTTCGGGTGACATCCCACCTTCCCACTCTTCAACACGACCATCTTCAAGAACATATTGAGCTTTTAATGCTGATTTTAAGATTTCTTTTTCTACTTCCGCCTGCTTTAACCAAGCTTTTGCATTTTCTAAAATCTTACTTCTTTCGTACTCTTCAAACTTACCCTCAATTCGTAATTGATGTTCCATATCAACTACACAATCCAAACACATCCCATGATAAGCCATCATCTTTTTATCAGCTTGAGATGGTGTGGTGCAAGTACAAACTTCTTTACGACAATTTGCAAATTGTGAAACTTCTTTACGAACCTCTGAAAGTTTACCAAGTTTAACTTTGTATCCCTTTTTTTGTTCCCATTGATTACCAAACTCATCGGTCCATTGTTCTCCAACTTCCCTTCTTACATAATCTTTAGTTTCAAAACCAATTGTAGTTTTTGTTTGAGTTCTATGTGTTCCGGCGAGCATTTCTTTAATCGCCTTAACATTTTGTAATTTTTTAGACATAACTTTTATTTTAATTTATCATTCACCGTAAAACAATCCTAAAATTTGATTGAGTGGTGCGAATGTACCTGTAAGTTTATAAGTATTACCTTTGTATACAAATACAATACCCTCATTAGGAACTATTTTGTCTTTACCACCAATAGCAGCAAGTCGTTCTAATTCCAGTTTTAGTTTTGCAATTTTCTTTGGGTCACCTGCTTTTTGAACATCCTTGACTGTTTGGTCAAGTCGGTCTTTCATACTTCTAACTGCAGCGTCAGGATTTGCAGTCAAAACCGAACTCATAAACGAAAGAACTTCCGCACCCACACCCAAGAAGATATCTTCAAATGGTCTAATATTATCTTTTTGGATTTTAGCATGGTCATTTTTGTCTATACCTTGAGCCCAAGAAAGAACTTTAGGGTCGGTGATATTTTTACTATCTAATCGGAAGGACTTGTCGTAGAAGGCCCATCTCTTAACAAGACCCATTTTGGTTTTGTTATCAAGTGTTGATGGTGATTTGGTATCTACAAAGTTTTCCCACCACTTTTGATGATATTCTGCAACCCCATCGGTATCCTTTAAATTGAATTGTTTTTGAAGTTTATTTAACTGACCATCAAACTTTGATTTTAAGGATGTAAGTTTTTGAGATTTAGGTAATTGTTGAATCGGCGGTCCTTGAATTGTATACTTTGATTGAACATCCGCATTAACTTGTTTAATCATCCCAGCAAGAACCTTTGCGTCACTTTGGTCAGCCCCAATCGCTTCTCCAGCTTCGTTATACTCCGTTGTATTATGGAATACCAAAAGAGCTTGTCCATAAGGAATAACATTTACTGATGTTGGCCAGATTACTTCAAGGTTCATAAATTTTGCACCTTGTTTGAAGATTTTATCTCTTTGTGCTTTTGATAAACCTTTGATAGCTGATGTGAGGTCTTTCATAGCAAAGTTGTATGCGTCGGTCAATCCACCCCTACCACCAAACTTTGAAGCAATACCACTAATGTCCAATGCTTTATCACCACGATTAGCGAGGTGTCCTTTATTTCTTGCTGCAATTAAACCTCTATCATCTCTCCATGAAATAGCAAGAGCTTGACCATCGGTTTTTTCTCGTGCAAGTTCTAACTCACCCGTTAGGGCTCCGTTGATGATTTGTTTTAAGTCACCAAAAGTTAAATTCATTTCAGTATCAAATGGGTGAGCCATGTGTCCATAAGCACCACCTTCAACTATTAAACTTTCTTTTAGTGTATTTTCGTTTGCATCAATAATATAATCTAATGTAGCATCTTTTCCTTTTAATCCTAACCAATGTTTTGATTTTATAAATTGAGGATATAAACTTTTCATATTTGAAACGGCTTCAACTTCCCAAGGTAGTTTCATATACTCTGCAGGACTTGATTTCATCAACTTATTATAATCTTTTGCGGTTATATATTCTTTTCCCTTCCACAATATAGCAGTGTAATCTTTATTGGGTAATAATTCTCCTTTAGAAACTTGCTTAACATGAGTTAATTCATGTATCATTGTCTGAATTATTCTTTGGTATGACTGATTTGGGTTGAAGTTTAGGTAAAACTTATTCCCATCTACTGATGTAGAACTTAAAGATATATCACCTATCAATCCAACTCTTTCTTTTTTCTTTACTATAATTTTTGCATTAAAACCATATTTTTCCATCATAAAAGAAACAACAGATTTAACCATCAAACTTTCATATGGTTTTAATTTCATTGATGTACCAAACAAGTCTTCGTTTAATCCAATTTCTTTTTTATCAAGAAAATTTATAAAGTTATAGCCAAGTGTAGTAGCTGTTTTTTCAATATTAGATTTCCAATCAAAATAGTCTTTGTTTGCAGGTCTATTACTCTTTGGATAGTAAGAAACCTGCGTTGGTCGGTTTTGAACAAATTGAGTTTCTAAATCAGTTCCCAACATCCAATCAACTACCTCAAATCCCAATCGTGTTGCAATCTCATTATTTGCAGACTCATATTTTTCTTTACTAGCCCATGAAAACGCAGGCCCATTATCAACCATATCAAGTGAAATTGGGTTCATGGTGGAACCTTCGGTTTTAAGGTCTTGAACATCAACTTGTTTTCTACCTTGTTTAACCGTCACAAAATCTTGAGTAGCGGGTGGTATTTCAAGGTCGGTGTTGTTACGAATATTTCGTTTAGATGAATACTGATAATAATCAGAGGTTCCTTTTGCATCGGGCGAAATAATCACATCTGCTACCGGAAAGTGCATTTGAACATAACCACCATTCACAAACCAAACATCATCTTTTTGACCTGGATTTTTCATCCCAAGTTTACGAGTTTTTCCCGGTAACACAAACATGGTGTCTGGTTCGCCAGCTTCAGCTCCGTATTCGCTACCTTCTAAAAGTTTTTTGATATCAAACGATTTAAAGAATGATTCCATTACCGATTCAATCTTCATTAACCTTGTTGAAATCAAGTTGTAAATTTTTGGGTCAAACTTTGGATATGCTTTTTTGAATCCAGCCTTTCGTTGAGAATCATCTGAAGCGGATAACCAATTACGAACATCAGTTCCGCTTATTGAATTTTTTTGCATTGGAGATACATAAACATATCCTTGGTCAATGTATCCACTTTCGGGCTTACCATCGTATTTCTTAAAGTATTTACCACCCAAACGAGCCTCATCCTTTTCACCAACTACCGTGATAAATGCGGTGGTTTTAGAATCAAATTTATTTAAAACCTCACTTGGTTGGTATGGGT
>Ga0222713_10003450_pt1 | contig 16401 bp, 24 predicted proteins | sample C33_649DmetaG_FD_165061 | JGI IMG/M metagenome (GOLD analysis project Ga0222713, IMG submission 165061) | Estuarine water microbial communities from San Francisco Bay, California, United States - C33_649D | ecosystem: Environmental > Aquatic > Marine > Unclassified | place: USA: California...
CAAATTCGTACCTATAATCAGCATCTTTATAGAAATTGAGATCAAAAGCAGAGTATAAAGTAGGTCCACTCAAGTAAGAGAGTGAAGAATCAGAAAGATCAAATGTAACTACTTTATTTCTGTATATGTCAAGTTGAGGATTAATTAGAGATAAAGTTCCATCAGAAGCACTGGTTATATTAATATAGTTTGGAACATTTAAATTTAGATCATATTTTGTAGAACAGAGACGTACCTTATCTTTTGTATAGTATAGAATGTAGTATATTCCCTCGTTGTATAATCCACCTGAAGGAGATGCTGAAGTATAAACAACTTTATCACCATTTTTGAAACCATGATTTTCTATGTAAATTGTATCTTCACTAGTATCAACATTAATTGCTAAGAATGAATGTGGTTTAAATACTACTCTTCTACTATTGTCATTATATTTTACTACAATAGTTTCAGTATCTTTTGGAACAGAAACCATATCAATAGTGTCTCCAACTGAGAGACCATGTGTTGATGCAGTTGCAACTGTTACAATATTCTTGGAAATTTCACCAACAATAGATTCTTTTCTTGTAGTAAAACTATGATGATCTCCAGTACCAAAATTCTCAAAGAATAGAAGTCCAACCGAGTTTGTTGTTCCAACTCCAACAAAACCTGTGCTTCCAAGACCAATCTTAACAGTTGAAACACCTATAAAATTATTTGAAATATTTGCAACATAAAGATCTTGTGTCTGTGGTAATGAGAAAGAAGAAATACCATCAAATACAAGAATCTCAGATCCTCCATTTGTAGAGTAACTTACTTTTTCACCAGTTCTTAATTGATGGTTTGGTAGATAAATTGATTGATAAGGAACAAATACCTGAGTAACACCAACACCTGGGAGCGAAAATACTGCAGTAGATCCAACACCAACAGATGCAATAGTTCCAATACCTACAGATTCTTGAGGATTAAAATAAATCTCTCTATTTACTGAATATGCATAATCAGTTTTAAATCCAGTATTAATTCTGAACTTTCTAGGATCTTCATAAAGTGGTGTAGTTGCTGTATATGCAGAACTTACTGTCGAATTATATTCTCTTAGTACTCTAATTCTTCCAGAGGCAGAATCTACATTAAGAACTTTTACCTTTTCTTGAGTTCCAATTCCAAGAATATCATTTTCTCTAATATAAGGAAACTCTAGAATTCCTGACAAATAGAAGTAGGTAGTAAGTCCAGTTACACCAATTGTTGATATGCCTAGAGTGGTTATAAAGTTATCTGTGCGAACTCCAATATTATAAGTCCCTTCTATTTTTGAGAAGTATGTATTTAAACCAGATACACTGACTAACTCAAGGTTCTTGAGACCATGTGGAGCAGTGGTAAATCCTATTATCTGACCAGAACCATCTAAAGTTGCAAATTCTACTGAGGAGAAAGAGGTTGTTGATGTACTTACATTAGTTACATCTTTACTAAAAACTTTTTCTATTTTTGCTGCGGCATTTAATCCACTAGTTCCCGAATTGTCAAATATTAATCTATCACCAACATTGTAGTTTGTGCCGCCAGTTAAAATCCCAATAGTTTCTACTTTTCCTCTTGATGCATAATTTACGTTTACTGTTTGGTTTTTAACCTTATCGGGATTGAAGATATAGTTATAAGAACTATTTGAACTCTTCAAAGCATAATTAAGAGTGCTTCTAAACCACTTAAAGTTATCAAACTTATATTCATCTTGATTGGATTCTTTACTAAAGTTAAAACTATTTGGTTGTGAATAGAAACTTGTTCCAATAAAATATGGATAAGTTGGTCTCTTGTATCCTCTGAAAGGACCGTCAGTATCTACCGAACCAGAACTAATGGTTGAGAAATATGCATAAACTCCATTTGGAAAATCTGGAGTTATACAGAATCTACCGTTATGCTCATCTAAATCACCATTTCCTTTAAATTCATAATCTTCATTGAAGAAACCTTGTGGAAAATAAGTCAGAGAAGGTCTATTTGTCTTGGAAACTAACTCATAACCAGAAAGCATTCCTTTTGCAGTTCCACCTGTTGGGGTTGAGAATCCATATGGACCATAAATTGGATTACCATCATATGCCCAACCAATTATAGGTGAGTGATATATTGAAGAAACTTCTTGATTATTGACTTCTCTAAGATCTGTTATTCCATAAAGAGTCGTATCTTTATTAGTATCCCCATCTTGAGATTTTGCATAAAGAGATTGTCTTAGTTTTCTTGGTGCATAAAGATGGCAATATTGTAATCCATATGAATCTCTATCTGACAATGCAACAACGCCATCATCACTTCCAAGTATATTGAAATACTTTTGAAATAGGTTAACAGTCCACTTTTGGATATTTGCAAATAATCTACAGTTTTGTCCAGCAGGAATCACATCTACTGTAGTTCCATCATCATATCCAATTCCACCATTTATCACTTTAACTTCAACTAATTGACCATTTTCAACGATAGGTGTTAGTTTTGCATAATTACCTCTTCCATTGATTAATAAATCTGGAGGACTATTATATCCAGAACCAGGTCTTGCAACTAAAACTTCAGTGATTTTTCCTTGATTATTAACTATAGTGATTAATTCTGCACCAGTTCCACTTCTTAAGTTAAAAATAGGTTGTCTATTATAGTTAATAACCTCTTCAGAACCATAATTCGATCCTTTTGCTGTCAAATAGACAGAATCGATACTTCCTCTAAAGATTGGTTGAATTTTTGCAGAAAAATTTTGACCAGAAAGAGTGGATACACCAATATTTCCAGTTATGTTTACAGATATTGGCGTATAATTGAATGTGTGAGTACCTGAACCAATAGAATTAAACGTTATAAACTGCTTAGTATCAAGATAATATGCTTTTGCAGTTGTTCCAAGTCCAACAGGTGCTAATTTAAAGGAATTTTCATCAATTTTTTTGACAACATACTGAGAAGTAGTGTCTAGTCCACTAATTACAGCACCATTAGTTGAGTATACTACTTCTTCACCTGTCAAATAACCATGAGATTCAATATTAATTGTGCTTAATGCAGTATTGATTCCTGAAACTGATACACTTCTTTCTTTATTTTGGTATCCTTCACCAGAATTAGTTACAATGATGTCAGAAATGACCTCTTTTCTAACTGCAGATTTAAATCTATGGATACCTGTTCCATAATCATTGAGATTGACTGTATTGATTCCAGATATTGCTTCACTTTCTTTTTCGTGAAGTTTTACATTTAATCCATCTATTACTGAGACATAATAAGATGCTTCGGTAGTTAGACCTGCAATACCTTTTTGACCATCTGGCAAGTAGATTACTCTTTCATAATCTCTAAACTTATGATAGGTAGCAAATCCAATCGTATCAGTAAATAGATTTACATTAGTTGAAGATGATTCTGCATTAAAGAAAGAATTGTGCTCAACAGAGACCATATTAATTTCTGCCGAAGCATTTCTGCCATTTCCTCCAGTAATAGTGACAAATGGTTTATTCACATAGTCAAAACCGGGATTAATTATTTCAATTCTTTGTAGAGATCCATTTACTGCACAAATACCTGTTGCTCCAATACCTTGAGAGTCAGATATATCCAAACTAGGAGGATTTAATACATCATATCCACTTCCTCTTGAAGATACATCTAGATTGTCAACCTGACCATAGAAAATGGTTTCTGCAGATTTATAGTTTAAGATTTCTACTCCATTAACAAGAATACCAATTTTTCCAGGATTTGTTTCATAATTACCGCTTTTATTAACTGGATCAGATACTTCTCTTAAGATATTCTGAGGTTGCAAATTTTTGTTTGCAAAATCATAATATGATAATGTGTTTGAAGTTACTGTGCCAGAAACTGAAATAAAGTTATTATCCGCAACGTTTGAAGGACTTTTCGCTAAACTGATCCTAGTAGCATCAATTCTTTTTATATAATATAAACCTTCAACTAATTCAGGAAACTTACTAACAACTTCCGTTGTTACTGGATTTAGATCATCATCTAGACCGGTCGTTACTACCTTACCTGGAGAATAGTAAACTTTATCTCCAGTATAAAAACCATGATCAAGTCCTGAAGTTATTTGTAAAACTTCACCACTGAAACTTCCTGAAAAAGTAACTTTTTTATTATATGGATTTAAAAGTTGATCATAATAGAAAGGTATAGATGGAGATGCAACTAATACTTGATCAGAGTAGTTTGTATAAACATTTTGAACATTTGCAGTATTTGCATTTAGTTGTGGATATAAAGATGAATTTGGTTTTGCAATGTACCTGCTAACGGTATATGTGAGATTGGAACTTAATTGTCCTTGACCTCTAATTGAAAATCTCTTGTCATCAAGAACATCAACTACTGTAGAATTATTTGAAACTGATGAACTATCAGTGATTTGTAATCTATCACCTATTCTGAAATTATGTGAATCAAAAACTGTTACATCATAAGTGAAGTTAGAAATGTCTTGTAATATAAAAGAACTTACTTTAAATGTGTTTGCGACATTATCAATCCAATTATTTCTTCTAACTGTTGATGAAGAAATACCCAGAGTTTTAATTCTTGCAGTATCATCCTTCGAGAAAAGATATGTATTGTCGGGAATAACTACATTATCAAGAACAGATCCTATTCTTACTTTAATCTGCTCTGCAGTTGTAATTCCAGCATATCCATATGCATAAACATCTAATCTAATTTCAGTTTCTGGAGATATTGTAGATGTTACGTTTGTTATATTATAAAATTGTGTAACAGATTTTCCAGAGTATGTTAGAGTAACTTCAGAACCACTGGAATAGGTTGTTACTAAAGTACCTGAGGTTGGAAATCCTACAGTAGAGTCAACATCAATTACAGTTGAACCAGAGGATACTTGAGATACTATTCTGGTTTTTGGGTGAAAAGTAAAGTTGCCATATAGAGATCCTTCAAGAATAATATCTTTATTATAATCAGAGTCAAAACTTAGTTTAAAATATTCTTCTCCACCTAAAAATATTTTTTCTACATCAGTAATAGAAGCATATGAGTTTTCAATCGCATATTCTGAGTACTCATCTTGATATAAAGTTTTATTTAAAAGATCTAAAGGATTGCCAGATATTGCTTCGACAACCAGATCTTTAGTTCTTCTATATCCAGCATCAGATGGTCTGAAAAGATATTCTCTTGGTTTAATTACATCAACTTGTTCACCATAAAGTGCTCCAAAGAGAATTTTAAAAGAATCATCTGTGCCCTTTGAGTCATAAAAATCAACTGAGTTGAGAATAAAACTTCTTTTGTTCAGATCAGGTTCAAGAGATCTTTCCGAGAATCCAGGAATAAACTGATTTTTTATCTTAGCAAAAAATTCTTGTAAGAAAAGATTGCTAAGGTTATAAATTTTTGCTTCTCTTAAGTGAGAAGTTGCAGCAGAAGATCTAAAAGTTAACTCATCAGGAACATTTGGTTTTCTATATGATGTAACTCCACTGAATCCTCTTGAGCAATTTTCAAATGTAGTTGCAGTTTTATATTCATAAGTAATGATTTCGTCATCAATTAAGAGTAGACCATATCTATCAGGAAATCCCTGAGTAAAGGTGCTTATAAGGCCACCAACGCCCAAAGCACCTGCATTGATTGTTGTTGAGAATGAATCTAAATTTTGTGATAAGTATGTAAATTCAGTTGTCTGTGCATTTTTTTCAAGTTTCAGATATTTGTCAATATTCTGAATTAAATCTGTTGGAGCACCTTGATATTCTTGAGAGACATAATACTGTTTCAAGAATTCTACAAGAAGTGGTGATTCCTCTGCAATAAAGTCGGGAATCTGATTCTCAATGATAGATTGGATTTTTACTCTAGTTTCTGACATATTTCCTTATCTTACGTAAACTCCGTTTGAATAACTTGAAGAAACATTGTAATTTGTTCCTGAGACATCTGCTCCAGATTCTATGCTATCCGAAACCATATTAATCAATGTGTTATTAATATCTAGTTGCAAATAAAGATCCTGTAATCCAATCACATCATTCGAATATGGTGAGGTTGATATTTCAACAATTGGTGCTCCTCGATTGATATTTGTTGAAATTATATTAATTGGAAAAAGTTTTATTTCCCCTTTAATATAGTCAATAGTTCCTACATTTCTCTTCACAATTTGTGGTTCTGTAGGAGAACTTAATTTGAATATATTAATTGAACCTGTTTGCATGTTTGCATTCGGTACATCCGACATATAAACAGTATCTGATATTCCGCTGATTCTAAATCCGGAAGATTTAATATTATATCCATTTACATTTTTGATATGGAATCTGTTTCCAAAACAAATTTCATATTCTGCAAAAGTGTTTAAAGATGCTCTTAGGTCTCTACGAATGATTATATTTGTTATGTTTGAAGTTATTGATTCATGACTTCCATCAATAATATTCAAAAACTTACTATACTTGAATCTTGCACCAAACTTGTTGAGTTCTGTAGAATCTGCATATGTGTTAACATTTGATGAGATAATACTCTTCACAAAGTTTGCAGATGGTGCGAGATTGGTATTGTAATAAACATTTGCAGTTGCTTCAACATAAAGATACTTAAGATCTATAATCTCTGGAATAATACCTGCAACTGCATATTGTCTAAGTTCTCTTTTTATATTATCCTTAATTAAGTTGGAAAGATATCTATCATTATATGGTTTGATACTAATAAAAACTTTTCCAAATTGAGGAGGGGTCAACTCTTCTCCGCCATAAACAGAAACTGATTCAGTTTCTGGATAAATCGTTGGAATCAGTGCCTCATAATCTGCTGCTGTTACGGCTCTGTTTCTAGACGCATAAATTCTAGTTGCATACTTTTTGATAGATTCTACCGTTTCTATCTCAGAACCCAGTGTAGACACTTCTACAGTGGTTACAAGAGAGATTCCAGAGGTGATTATTCTTGCACTTTGATCTAAGATTGTACCACTAAAAACAAAGGATGATAAGTTATTTGCATTTGATCCATTTGATACTGTGTAACTAACAGTAATATAATTTGGTTCCTCAAGTGCTACACCAAACACACCATCACCAAAAATTAGTTCATATCTTTCATCTTCTACTTCTTGAACGAAAAATACTGCTGATTGTGGTGTTACATCAAATAAACTATCTGCAAGATTATATTTCCTAGAGACAGTAGATAATTCACTTGATCTAACACTTACTGATAATGTTCTAGTGTCAATGCCAGCGTTATTGAGAATAAATCTCTGATTTAAATTAAAAGAATTTACTGTAAAGTTTTCTGTAATTCTTGTTCCTTCATATACTTCAACATCATTAAACTCTGCAATATTGTCGGTTACGGGAACTGTAATATCCGATGGTATGATAAAAGAGTAACTTTCATCACCGAAAGAACGTGTTGTGCAAACAAGACCACTCTTAAGTGTCAATTGAGTTGGAACATTAGTAAAATTGCTAGTGTCAACGAAGAAAGAAATTTTTGCTCTTGCAGATCTTTTTGATCTTGGAACATATCCAATATTTCTTGCAAGAGAAACAACATTCTCTCTTAAAGTTGCACTATCAATAAACACCTCATTCGCAACCATGTTTGCGTTATATGAGGTAATATATGTATTATATGCGAGAGTATCGATGATTACTGATAGATTCGACCCTTCAAAATCATAATCAGTAAAGTTTGAGTTCGATCTAAGATAATCCTTAATCGAAGTTTTAATTTGATCGAAATCTAAATTAGCGAAATTTACTAATGTCATTAGCGTGTTGGTTGTAAGGCAAATGATAATTGTTGAGGTAATACGTCAATTCCAACAATTTCATATCTGACGGTTACATTAAATTCTCCATTATCATAATCTGGAGAGACATCTACTGATAGTAAATTAACTCTTGGTTCAAAATTATTGATAGTTGTTGTAATTTCTTCCTGAATTGCGGATGCTGTGATCTCATCAACACTTTCAAACAGCAATCTGCTTACTTTTGAACCAAGAATTGGATTAAAAAACCTTTCTCCTTGATAAGTCAGTACAAGATTGCGAAGAGAACGGGCAATAGCGGTCTCATTTTTAATCGCAATAAGATCATAGGTCAAAGGATTGACCTGAAACGAAGCACTAATATCTTTGAAACCCTTACTTACCCGTTCTACAGGCATAAAAAATTATAAATCTATCTTATTTATTAACGATTTTTTGATTCATAGAGAGGTTCTGTTCCATACTCCCAGTCATCATAGTCCTCATCATTACGAATTTTTGCATGTAATTCGTTTTGAACCATAAAATCATGTTTTTTGGGTGTCATATTGTCATTATTAATTTCACGAAGCATCTTTTGTTTCTGAATTTTCTCTTCCCAACCATATTCTGATGCTAAAAATTCAGTTCCCCACTCATTTTTCATAAAATTTTGATCTTTATCGACTTTTTTGGTCATTGCTTTGCTCCTGATTGATTAGATCAGAACTTTTTACGGGGTTGCTATCCCGTGAATCAATAAAAAATCCTCTTCTTAGGTAATCCTTATCTTCTACAAAGGTAAGATTTCCATTTTTTTGTGGTCTATCTCCTTTCCAGACAGGAATTGCAACACTATTCCCATATCTAAAGTCAGGATTTCTACGAAAATGTACTTCTATAAGTTTATTCCCAATAAATTCGCAGTTTATCCACTCATAATCACCCTTTAAATCTTTTAGAAGGTTAGGAAACTCAACTTTAAAATCAATTTTAGTCCATTTTCGCCACTTGTATAGTGGATCATTATCATCTCTTTCACCTAGGACAACTAATTCTGATTTTCTATTATGATAATCAACACTAAGATGATCTCCTTCAAATATTTCACACCAAAATTCAGCTGGATGAAAGTGTTCTGTATCTTTATCAATCCACTCTATACGAGAAAATCGTCCCATACCAAGTAAATTAATACATGGTCGGACGATATAGTATCCAGAATATGGAACAGGACACCCTACAGGTCCGCAGAGGTGTCCTAGAGAACGATTTAGAAATAGTTTATTATAAATCCACATATCAGATGGATGAATTGATTTCCATTCATCGCAACAGTCTAAGTGGTACATAAACTACCTTAACTTGTTACTATTTAACCTTTGCCTTGACCTCTGTATCTTTTCTTACGACCATTGCGAGAGGTCGCACTGAGTAATGTACGAGCAGAACGCCCTTGACGTGTTTTCTTAGGTGCTCCAGGTTCAAAGAGAGTTTTATTAGATCCGCCTTTAGCCATTTAAAATTTCCTCCATTTCAATCAAAGTTAAATCAAACTCTTCATCCGAGTAAAAACGCTCAGATAGTTCTTGAAGAACCTCAGTACACTCTTCTGCACTGAGGTTTGTATAAATTCTACGTCCTTTATAAAGTACGTTATAGTTCATCAGATAATGCGAGTTTTTTCATGTCCAACACGAATCCGAGGATCGCACCAGATCTCATAACCCTTATCAATAGCATCAAGACAGAATGATACATCTTCACCACACATATCCTGAACAGCTCCAGATTCAAATACTTGCATCTTCGGAGCAAACCAAGGATACTCAAGATTCTCAAAAACACCCTTCTTAATGAGCACCCATCCAAAACCTGTGTAATCTACAGTGAATGGCTTCTTACGCTTGCTGATCGATTCCACAGTTTCGTGGTTCATGACTCCACCATTCTTACGGAAGTCATCTTCTTCCAACCAGTGTGCTACTGAGGTTGTGTGACCATCTTCTGTTGCATACCATCCAGCACTAATAGGACGCTCCTCACCTTCTGCAGGAAATGCAACATCACACAATTGCCAGAACTTTTCTGTGGTAAACACAATATCACTATCAATCCAAAGTTGATAATCATACTGCAGTTTTCCATCCCAAGGTACTTGCTTTGGTCCACGAAGTACATTTGCACCTAATACTTTACAACGTGCAAAGTTAACCATAGACGAATAATCTTGAGAGATCTGAATACTCATACCATTCTGTACCATATCAAAGCACAGTTGTACAAAGTTCTTCAGAAAGATAAAAGAACATCCACGACCAGGAAGACAGAAAACAATTGTCTTTCCTTTCATTCGTTCTTTAATTGCATCATAGTCCCACTCTGCTCCCGTTTTTTGTGGAGTAGCAGCTTTAACAGTAAATCCTTTTGCCATAAGAGAAATAAACCTTCAATGTCAATTTTAACAGTGTATATATGTCTTTGTCAATGTGAAGAGTTGAGGATTATTTCCTTACTTACAGTTAACTCTTCATATGACAAATCCTCAATATTATAGTCGGTCTTCATTAAACCAACCATATTATTGAGTGTATTCCAAGTTGTTTTAAATTCTTCTTCTTTTACTGAATGAAATAAACATCTATCCTTTGCATAGATGTGATAAACTTTTTCCATATGAAAAATATCTCCGGAATTTTTTATAGTCAATTCTAATTCACCACTGCATTATATATCAGTACTATCAAAAATCCAAACGCAACAAAAAACGGACGTGGATAACGAATCATCCAGCCCGCTAATACTACCTTCCAAAAATTCCAATAGGGGGTTCTTCTCATTTCTTCTTTTTCTTTCTCGAAGCATTTTTTTGAGCACAAGATCTTGCAGAACCTTTTGCTTTATTCTTATTGGGGCGACTCTTACCGCTTTTGTGAATCCATCCAAACACTAGAAAATACCTCCGGAAAAAATTTATTAGATTGATATATCGTTCGCGTTTTGTCACCTCTGTAGGTTAGGGACTTATCGATTTTTATAAACGCATCGCCCGATATAAACAATAAACAATTAAAAAAATTAACTGCGAATAAGAATAACGAATAAACTGCGATTACGACTATAAAGAATTAACTACCACTGTTTAATTATAATACCTAACTGTTTCGTTGGTAGTATAAAGAATAAGTGCGGTCCCTAGATGTTACTCAGAGACCGCACAGTTAGTGATCAGAACTCGATTGAATCTGCAGTGGGTTCGTTGATAGAATCCTCTGCGGATTGCTCACTCATAATAACATCCAGGATCGACAGAATCTCATCACCAGTGTTACCTTGAGCAAGCAGGGAAAGTGCAATCGAACGAGACATAATGAAGAAGAAAAGAGTGAAGAACTGTTGCGGTGTTAGTTTATAGTCATAACCCAGGACTGTTTGTGTTACTAACTCAGCGAACTTGTGTCACAAAGTTAGTGCCACTGTTACGGTTAGTTCTACAACGATTCCCCTTGGTTTGTGTCATCACCAGGTCTGACTTACGGGGTTTCGTTGATGCTAACCGTGTCACCTTAACTTTACCTTGTGCTTCAGCGATTGCAAGATCAATGTTAGACAGTGATGCGAACTGAGTGACAGTCATGATCAGAATGTGTTGTGGAGTTGGTGTTACTTAAGGATCAGAAAGGGTTAGACCAATTGTTATATTGGTGGTTGCTGATCTTACCATTCTTGCACAGATAATCAGTAAAGTTATTCCAATTCTCACGGGTATAAGTTACATCACCGCGCACAACACCTTGATGCTCATTGCGGAAGATGTAGAGTGCTTGTTGTTTAGTGAGAGTCATGAGAGTGATGATTGTGTCGAGGGTTCTTTTCCTCCCCCGATGTATATACAATACACCAATTGGAGGACTGTGCTCATTTATTGTGCCACTAATACTTTTGGCACATGGTATAAAGAATCAACGCAGAATCATACCCTCATCAAATACAATGTCCCCATACTTAGTTGATACAAACCACTCGAAGTCACGTTGATAAACACGCTCACCATTTCCATGCGCGGAAAGAATAGCGTTCAGTCGGGATTTCGTGGTGTTTGTATAATACCCACAATTGAACATTTGCAACCAAGTGTCACCAATCGTTGCGATGTGATTACCATGCAGATACACATAGTTTGCATCACGTTCAGGAGAATAGATCACCTCAGTGTTTGCATTCTTCCAGTCGATGCACTTGTTGATTGCATCATTCATCAGGGTTTCGATCTTACGCATGATGAGAACTTGTGAGATGTTTGTGTTGATGAATCCCTCACCAACAAGAGTAGAATATCACATCTGAAGTGCTGTGCTCATTTATTGTGACACTTCTACATCTGTCACATATTCTTTATACAAACTCACCATCTGTCGGGTGTACTTAAATCCTCAACATATGCCTCGCAGTGTTCAGAACCCTCCAAGTCAAATAACTCCTTCCAGTCAATTTGATGCGGATCGAAGTCAGGAAGTGCGCTAATATCCAGAGTGATTCTATAACGCTGCTTCTGCGCTTGACTATAAGCAACTGACATAAGTACGCTCCGAATGTGTTATGAGAGTATTGTAAGATGCTATGGGATTTGTGTCAAGGTCTTGGTGAGTATTTATGCGGGGGTGGTGTATTTTTGTGCGGGGATTGTGAGGATTTTGTGACCCCGGAGTTGACAAAAGTGCGGTCCTTAGTGTATGCTTGCTAAGATCACAAGGTCTCAGCACATTTATAAGATCATAAGCATAAGACCTCAGCACATTTATAAGATCATAAGCATAAGACCTCAGCACATTTATAAGATCACAAGGTCTCAGCACATTTATAAGATCATAAAGACGACTCTCAGAGACATTAAAAGGTCATAAGTTTTCCACAAAATTAACACCTTTTTCCACAGATTTATAATACTTTTTCCACAACCCTGCGGAAAACTAATATCATTATTTCAACACTTAAGTATAAATAACACAAGTATATTTTTATCATTCCAGTGGCATATATCTACTCAATCACCAACACAGTAAATAGCAAACCATATGTAGGAAAAACACAAAAACCCAACCCATATGATAGATGGAAACAGCACCTACAATTAGCAAGAAGTTTCAATAACTTACAAGAGAACAATTCTGCTCTTTCTATGCCTATACTTCGTGCTATTAGTAAATACGGAGCAGACAACTTTAAGTTTAGAGTGATTGAAGAATGTTCTGATGATATTGTAAATGAAAGAGAATCTTATTGGATAGACAAACTTGATTCTTGCAACAATGGATATAACATTACCCTTGGGGGAGAAGGTATAAAGAAACCGCAAAAGTATTGGGCAAATCATCCACATTCTAAAGCAGTGAGTTGTTATACATTAGAAGGTGAATGGGTTAGAGATTATGAAAGTGTAGGATTAGCAGCAGCAGATCTTAACAATGGAGAATCAAGACAATCTATTGTTGCTTGTATTAAAGGCACTACATTTCAAGCATTTGGATATAAATGGTCGTGGAAAGGTGAAACTCCTAAAGTAATAGAAAAAAGAGTAAATGTTCGTGGTGTTGTATATGGTATCAATCCAACATTAGGACGTAAAAAGATGTGGAAATCACAGGCAGATGCAGCAGAAGAAATATCTGGAAATCGTAAAAGTAACGCTAACATTTTACTTTCAATACGCAGTCCTGACAATAACAAATTGCAAGCATCTGGATGGTATTTGTTTAGATCAAAACCAACAGATTGGACACCAGCAACAAGAACAAGATCAACAGAACACTATAAAAGAGCGGCGGCAATATCAAGTGAAAAAAGAAAGAAACCTGTTTATGGAATAAGTATTAAAACTGGTGAAATTGTAGAGTTTGATAGTATGAGTGAGGCATCATTCTTTATCAAAGGTGATGGAAACTATAATGGAGTTCCTAACATCAAAAACAACATTCAACGTATAAAGAATGGACAAACTTGGTGTCATGCTTATGGTTATAGATGGTATAAAAAGCAATAAAATCACACATAAACATCCTCACCTTCTACATCACACCACTCTAGCAAATAATGATCTAGAGTAACACCTACCCTTTGTGCTTCAGTATAAAACTCTTGATACTGTTCACCATTTAGAATAAAGAAATCAGTCTCAATCATTGTTGAGATTGTGCAAAAGTTTCAATAGAATTAACTGCTCGATTTCCAAGATTTGCGATACCATTAAACCCAACAGTGGATAGAATAATACCAACAACAACACCAACAATAAACTTATTCATGAGTGGTAACTTCCTCTACAATAGTAATCACTTCATCACGTTCAGTAAGGTATTCTATTTGCATTTGATTTGGTGCAATCATAACCTTACCAATAATTGTGGCAGCGAGTAAAGTTTCGATCATGAGTAGATTTCTAAAAACTGTTCAAGAGTAAAATCATCATCGGTTGATGTTTCTTCAATTAACTCTTCAATGGTAAGATTATGAAGAGATTGACGATAATCTTCAGGACTTGGATCTACATTAGGATCAAAGTCATCATGACACAAATACTCATATTCACGAGAAAGTGCATCAATCAGTTGTTCTTTTGTTGGTGTCATTAAGGTGTGCAGGTGAACCACAAGAACGATAGAAATCTACCATTCGTTTTGCTTCTTCAAGTGTAGAGAAACTTTGTGTTCTCCACTCACAAGAATTGTATGGAGTTTGATACTTAATCGTGAACATCAGGCAAATACCTCAGACCAGCGAATAGGATTGTTCGATGTAACCTTCCAGATGATCATTGGTGCTCCACCTTCATCAATGCTCCAGTCAAATGCAACATCTTGAGCATCATCATAACTTGCACAATACTCTGCAGCATGATCATCAAACTCACCGAATGACTTAGGTTGAACAGCGAACATTTCAGGCACCAATCTCTTCAAGAAATACTTTCTCAACTGCTAACCATTGAGATTCACTTAAGGACGAATCTTGTGACAAAACAAAGTCACAAACCATTTCCCAATCAGCATCCATCTCCATAATGAATTGCGGGAGAGATTGAAGAATGTCGTTGATCATTGGGGTGTGTTCCTCTCGACCCTTTTAATATACACGATTCAGGATGCAGTGCTCATTTCATGTGCCAGAGATTGAATTGGCACACTGCTGCTGAGTTCTGGTGTGCTGGTCTGTCTTGAGTGTGTCTTGCTGAGATCCATTGCTATCACTAGAGTGAAAACTTGATTTTTGTGCAATTCTACCTGGCAGGTAGAATGAACCACCTGCTCAAATAGAATTGCAGAGAAATCAGTTCTTATTCACAACACAGCAAACTTTCCCAATTAAAGGGCCAAAGAACAGGATTGTCTAGGAAAAACTCATCATCAGCATCAGTCAGTTCTGAATACTTTTCCCGACACATTTGCACGATTTCTTCATCAGTTGGAAACTTCTTCATGATTAGGAATTGCGACGTTGAAGTTCTGCGATAAGTTGATTCAAATACTGATCTGCTTCTGGTGTTTTCAGAAGTGTTGCATCTGCAATCTCAAAAGATAAATCAGAATCATCAAGATCCTTGAGTTCTTGTTCAGTATAAAATCCGTAATCAGTCATACTCATAGATAACTTTCTCAAGTTCAGTAAGAAGTTCGGGTGTGAAGTTTTCTACAATGGGTTGTGGTTCTTCATCCTCATTGCAATCATAATACAACTCACATTCATATTGATATGCAAGATCATCATTCAACAACATCAGGTTTTCAAGTTGTTGTTCAATTCTGCGAATCAGTTGTGATTGATTCATCTCAACCTCCACCATACACATACTCTACAATACCTGCTTCATCAAGTCCTACACTTTCAATGATAGTGACCTTAGCATTGTTGAACTCTTCAGCATGATATTTACCAAACTCTTCAACAAACAACTCACGACATTGATTCATATTCTCGGCAGCAATTAAACACATTCCAGGAGTGTAATCGAAAAGAACTTCTTTGAGAATGTAGAGTTTCATGATTTCAGTTGATAGTGATTGCAACGGATTCGATTTCTTGATCATTGATATCATACCTTTCATAGATCCATTCATTGTCCTCCACATTTAGATAAGTGTGCAAATCCCCATTAGATTCTTCTTTCATAAAAGATCCAACAAACTTATCGTAAATGTAACCAGAGTTCAGAAGTGCATCCTCAAAAGTCATAGTTCAATGCTCCAATCAGAATCGTTGTGAAGATTAACCCAGAAGAAGTTTTTACCATTCAGTGATCGTAGAAAAACACGATCACCTTTGTTTTGTTCAATCACACACTCCGATTCTTGTCCCATGAGATTACAGAATCGGTTTCGTGCTTTCTTGCTTTTGGGAGTAACAAATGCAGTCATGATTCAGAACTCCAGAGTAGACATAGAGCGACGCATGTTGCTGCTCAGAAACAACGAACCCCAGGAATCAAAAGTGAACCAAGGTGCAATCGTGAAAGTTCCAGGCACTTCTTTACATTCACGCAGTGCTTTCTTGGGAAACCAGATAGTGTGACGTGGTGTGAGAATTGACTTGAATTGGATTGCTTTTTCGGTTTC
>Ga0222713_10003453_pt1 | contig 16397 bp, 11 predicted proteins | sample C33_649DmetaG_FD_165061 | JGI IMG/M metagenome (GOLD analysis project Ga0222713, IMG submission 165061) | Estuarine water microbial communities from San Francisco Bay, California, United States - C33_649D | ecosystem: Environmental > Aquatic > Marine > Unclassified | place: USA: California...
TTTCCACCAGAAGAGCATTTGTCCAGATTGCGCGCGACACCCGCGCTTCGCCGCGGATTGAAATAACCAGAAAAGAACGATGTTAAAGCAAAGCACACGTCCTTGTCACTTCCTCCTTCGCGCCGGCGCGCGCGCGTCGTTTGTGCGTCGCGTTCTCGCGTGTTTTTAACGCGTTTTTGGGCGTTCCCAATACCCTAGAACGCCAAAATCGCCGGCTGCGCCGGCAACTGATCGATGCCCATAATTGGTGGCGAGCACCCCCACCCCTCACCTCGCCATTATATAATTTTCGGCGAAAGTGTATAATTTATATAATCAAATTATATAATTATGAAGAATTCATAATTATATAATTTGAAAGCGAGGACCCTACCGACGCACGACGTGGGCACCGAGCACGCGCGTAACACCCAAGACGTGTCACTCGTCGTCGACGCGCGAGCGACACGACGGCGCGCGACATCGACGTCGACGCGCGAGATGACGCCGATCGGGCGAGCGAAACACTACGCCCCGGTGGTGGGGGTGTTCGTCCTGACGCTCGTCCTGGCGGTGCTCGGGGGGACGCGCGGGAAAGATGCGCTCGCGACGCTCGGGAGTGGGCGCGCGCGCGTCTCGACGGCGCCCGTGACGTTTGATCGCGGTCGCGATCGCGTGACGCCGACGGAGGATAATCCACACGGGTACATCTACGGCGAAGTCAAGCGCACGGTGACTAAAATGCCGATCGGGTATGGGGCGTTGAGTAAGAACCTTGGCCCGGTGCAATTCGTGCGTCGAACGACGTCGCGCTCGAGCGCGCTCAAGTCGCGTGTATCGAGTTGGCTCGGAGCCGAAGAAGACGATGGAAAAGAAATGAAAGAGTTTACGCTCGAGGCGGATGAGAACGCGACTACGACGACTCCAGCGGCTGTTTCTTTGGCTTTACTTTTTGCTGATTCAAACTGCGTGCAGTCGTGCTCCAGCGACGCCAAAGTTGCCAAGTTTATCTCCGGCGATGCCTGCTCCATCGTCGGCACGATGGAGTGCATTAACAAGAACTGCGATTGCGCCGAAGCTTTCACGATTCACGAAGCGTTGATTTACTCGTGCGACTTGGACAAGACGGGAGCTCCCGCTGAGTTTTCTGAGATTGTTGAATTTGTCTCTGAAACATCCATTTCGGCGGCGAGCACCTGCGCCGACTCTAAGGAGCTCGACAACGCCATCAGCAGCATGAATGCGTTCGGCTCGACGGAAACGGTGAGCAACACCTCCTCGCTCGCCCAGCTAGGCGCCGGATGCACGCCGGGAAGCGATGCGCCTTGGCCCGCGAACTGTGCGACCCCTGATTTGGTCACCCCGTCGTGCGATTACTGGTCCGACTGCGGAAACCCGTTTTGCAACGCTTTCGATTACCCCGTCGGAGGTCAAGCGTGTGGTTCGTGCTGCTCTGGTTGCGTGAGCTACCCCTGCGGGGGCGGCTGCAGCTGTGGTTGCCGTAGATGCGGATACCGTGGTTGGGGGACTTGCTGCAGTTGCAACTGTTGGGTCAACTGGTGTCAAAGTTGCTGGTCGGTAACCGTGTACCAAACCAGGTGCCGCTCCACTCGACTGTACAGAGCCAGCACCTGTGCCGTATGCGCTCCTGGTTTCGTTCGTAGATCGGACGGTCAGTGCGAGCTCTCAGGAGGTATCCAAGACATCATCAACAGCATCGCTGCAGTTACCAAGTCTATCGAAGAAGCACCGGGGAAAGTCAATCAAGCGAAATCAACGGTTCAAGGATACATCTCCACCGTCGAAACTCAGATCACGACAATTTCTTCGAAGATCGACTCTCTGGCGAACGACTTTGTGAAGAAACTCGACGCCTTCATGGATAACATTGTCAAATCTATTGCCTTCATCAATGCGGATGAACTGCTCTCTGCGGTCAACAGCGTGATTTCGTACTGTTCTGGAGACGCGGCGAATCTCGGCGAAGCCGAGCGCCACGCCGCTAAAATGACGCAGTTACTTGGACTCTTGGATGCGGACAACGAACATGAGTTGGAGAGTATGTATGCTAAGCTTTTTGAAAGGCCTGAGCCGGAGCGCAAGGTGCCGCAAGAGGACACTGTGGCGCAACTTGGCGCGTGTAAGATTCCCATTTCATTCAAACCGGCGAGCGGCAATCTCCCTTCGGCGTGCCTGATCGGTCAAGTTTGCGTGCAGCCAGTCATCCCGGCGTTCGCTTTGAATCGCCTTGGGAATGTCGTTGACAAGCTCAATGACTACGCTGAGATCACCATTGACGTTAAAGATCGACCTTTGAAGTTTTGCTTCGGCGTTTCAGAGTTCCGAATTCCGTATCAAGTCGCCACGGGATTGGCTCAAGTTATGATTGATGTCGTCAAGCCCATCATCAACGCCGGCTTGAATGAAGTCAAGTCGTGGGGCACTGACATCACCAAGGGTCTCACGACTGCCAAGAACACCATCGACGATGTGACGAAGACAGTAAAGAGCACCATCAACGGGTTCTCAGTTGGCAAACGCCGCCTGCTCGAAGCGAAGGAGACGGATGAAGAAAAGCTCAACAGGTTACTCAATCAGCTGGGTCGTCTCGAAGCTCTGCACGACAACTTCAAGAGCGAGATGGAAGCAAAACTGCGCTTGCACGTCAAAACACTGCGCTCCAATCTCGTCGCTTCTCCATTCTTTGGATCTGGCAAACATTCAGTCGGCGGTCACAACACGGCCTCCCTCGGGAAGAATGCGTTCGCGTCTGGTGATGATATCATTCGCGGTCTTCAAAACGCTTTATCCAACATGGACAAGGCAACGCTTAAGCTCAGGTTTGGAATCGACTTGGACCTTGGCGTCGCTATCACCGCGTCGAACTCTTTGTTCCGCCATGGCGACTTGTTGAAGGGCGAAGCCGAGACGAGTTTCATGCAAGAAACTCCCATCGGTTACGGTTTCGCCATCGAGAGTTCGGGCACTGCGCGAGTGAAGTTGCCGTGGATGTTCATGGCTGAGGCTAAAGGTACTTTCCAATATACCGCCAAGTCCACCGACTCGATCTACGTCGAAGCTGGCGTTAAGGACGGCGGCGGATTCATCGGCGTCGGGAAAAAGCCGGACTTCACAATCACTCAAACCGCTGGAGCTTCGTTTTCAGCGGCGTTCAAAACGGGCATCGAAGTTGAAGTTGAAGATTTCCAAACACGTTTGTGCTTCGCGGGTTTGATATGCTCGGGCCCACGCGTGCAAGCGTCTCAGCCCGTGTACATCGGCGCCGATGCGTTCGCCTCGGTTTCGGCCACGAGTGCTACTCAGCCCGCCTGCTTCGGCGGGTCTACGACGCTCACTCCGCTGTTCGCGGACACGTTCGGAGGCTACTACGCCGATAGCGACAGCTCTTGTCGGCTGAAATCAACCGGCGCGGTCGCCGCTGCGGGCGCGTACTTCGAGTTCCCCAAGACCAACGTAAAGGTTGAACTCGTCACAGAGGTGAACGGCGACGAAGAGTGCGTACCGAAGAAGTCGCTGTACTCCATGAATGGCGGAGACTGGTTTGCGCCGACGACAATCGCCAAGACTTGCGCCGCAACGGGTAGTGGTACCATCCTCACATCGTGTGGTAGCGGCGATCCGTGCCCCAACTGCGCCTAAAGCCATTCACCTTATGGCTTGATTTACACTGAAGCAATAATGAAGCTCCATCGCGCGCCAGCCGAAATATATATTAACTCGTGTTATAATTTAATTTCCTAATACACTTTATCCTTCCATCAATCTCAGTCGACGTCAGCAGGTGGCGAGTGAAATTTCTCCGGAGCTGTACTCACCGCAGCTCACCTACGATTCGCAACAATCGCCGAGGTGCAAGCGCGGTATCATGTGCGAAAACTCAGCACGTTCTTTAGCGCGATCATGCGTTCGACCATCGCACTCGCGTCGTTCTTAGGTGTTACTCAAAATTAGCGCTCGCGTTGAACCTCCTTGAATAGTTCCTCGAACCCAAAAAAAACCACCGTCCATCTGTCCATCGCGCGGTGGCGGCGATCCGTGTCCCAATCGCAGAATTGCACGTATTACGACGTGAACGCATCATTTTTCAATATCCCGGTTGTCATTTTTCACGTTGCGGGTTATTTTTTCGCACATTCCGCGTTCGCATCGCGAAGTCGCGCGGCGTCACAAATGTCGCGCGACATCGTTCGAGCGTGGACGGGCGCTTTGGACGATGGATAACGCTCGACACGCGCGAGGCGTGGAAGTGTTGAACTCGCCGTCGCTGAATAAAGGCACGGCGTTCACGCACACCCAGCGCGAGAGGCTCGGCCTTCGCGGGCTCCTTCCCCCGAAGCTCGAACGCGTGGAGACGCAGGTGAAGCGCGCGATGAATCAACTGCAAATGCTTTCGGAGGATCTGAGCAAATACATCTTTCTGGAGAATCTGCACATGCAGAACGAGAGATTGTTCTATCGCGTGTTGTGCGAACACTTGCAAGCGTTGATGCCGATCGTGTACACGCCAACGGTTGGCGAAGCGTGCATCAAGTTTGACAGGATTTATCGCAATCGGTGCGGTATGTACTTCAGTCGATACGACAGCGGAGTGATGAGAAGGATGCTCGATAATTGGCCCGAGCCCGAAATTGAAATCATCGTTGTCACTGACGGTGGGCGAGTGCTCGGATTGGGCGATTTGGGCACTAACGGGATGGCGATTTCAGTCGGAAAGGTGTCGCTCTACGTCGCCGGCGCCGGTTTCGATCCGACGCGCACGATGAGCGTGTGCTTGGACTTGGGCACGAATAACGCGACTTTGCGAGAAAACGAGTTCTACCTGGGCTCAGCCGAACCTCGACTGGAAGAAGAAGAACACTTCGCCGTGGTTGAAGAATTCTGTCTCGCCGTACGGGATAAGTGGCCCAACTGTTTGATCCAGTTTGAAGACTTTAAAACTGAAGATGCGTTTCGATTACTTGAGCGCATGCAGAAACGAGTTTTGTGCTTTAACGATGACATCCAAGGCACTGGGGCAACAGTTCTCGCAGGGCTCATCAACGCTTTGAAAGCGCAAGGGACCGCCGTGCGAGATGCGCGAATAATCTTTTTTGGCGCTGGCTCGAGCGCCATCGGAGTGGCGACGCAAATCGTGCAGCTCTTAATGAGCGAGGGTTTAGAAGAGCCTGAGGCCCTCTCGCGGGTGTTCATGCTCGATTCAAAAGGTTTGGTCACGGACACGCGTTCTGATTGGCAACAAGTATCTGCGACGCACAAAGAGAAATTTGCACAGCGAGGCGTCGAGACGTGCACCGACTTGTTATCGCTCATCAAGCGAGTCAAACCGCACGCGTTATTTGGTTTATCTGGATTTGGTCCAGTATTTACAAAGGAACACGTCGAGGAGCTGTGTTCGTACGTAAGCCGTCCTATCATATTCCCGCTCAGTAATCCAACGTCGAAGGCCGAAATCACCGCGGTGCACGCGTACGAATGGTCGAATGGGAAATGTTTGTTCGCCGCCGGTTCACCCTTCGAGCCGGTAACGTTGAATGGCGTCACGTACACGCCCGGACAAGGCAATAATATGTTCATATTCCCAGGCGTTGGATTCGCCGCGGTTAGCGTTAAGGCGAAGTTCGTTCCGGATTCGTTCTTTGTCGTCGCCGCCAAAGCGCTCGCGGCGGTGGTCCCAAACGAACTTGTTCAAAACGGAATGATTTATCCGAATGTATCTCAAATTCGCGACATCTCAAAAACGATTGCCGTCGCGGTCGCACAGCACGCGTACGAAATCGGTATCGCTCAGCTCTACCCGAAACCTGGAGATATCCATGCGTTTATCGAAGGTCGCATGTACTTCCCGATGCAATACGACCGCTGAGGTTCTCACTCTCCCGCGCGACAACCTGACCGTAGACCCGCGTGTCTCGAAACCGCACGTTGTTGTTATTATTAACTACCAGTTGATCGTTGCGTCGTCGAAATCACTCGCGTCCACGCTCGAATGTCTCGCGCGCCGACATCCACTTGGGAACGCATTCGGACATTTGGAGCCCCCCGTTGATGCCCGAGGCGTTCAAACGCCGCTTCATTCGGCTCGCGTGCGAGTTCGACGTCGGCATTCACTCTCGTCGGTCGCGCTCGAGATGTACGTCATCAAAAGAGACGGTCGCGAAGAGCCCGTGGCGTTTGATAAAATCACCGCGCGCATCAAGAAGCTGTCGTATGGATTATCCGCGGAATTCTGCGACCCGGTGCGTGCGCGCGCGACGGGAGCGCGCGCGATCGCGCTCGAACGCGATATCCATCGATGCGACTTCGAGCGCTGAGGCGAAAAACGAACGCGTGAACGAATAAAATTATTGCCGCACTATTTCGCGCCGCCGTTCGCGCGCGCGCGGCGACGTCGAGCGCGCGCGCGAGGGAGATCGCCGATGGACAGCTCGTCGTTTTTGAATTTTTGCAAACGTGGGCGCACGAGGCGATTGGGTGCCCACCTTTGATAGTCGACGCGTCGCGCGCGCGCGCGCGAGCGCGCGAACGCTCGAAATAAAATGTGTACATTCGCGTACTGACGATCGATCGCTCGTTCGCTCGTCGCGCAGACGATTATCGCGCAAAAAGTGTGCATGGGCGTGTTCAAGGGCGTGACGACCAAGGAACTCGACGAGCTCGCGGCGGAAACCGCGGCGTCGATGACGTCCAAGCACCCCGACTACTCCCAGGTGCGTGCGCGTACATGTACAACGTCTCGATTGATCGCGCGCGCGCGAAACCCGCGGTCGAAATGCGCGACGACCGCGAGCGCGAGCGTACTGACTTCTGTTTGAAATTTCCGCGCGCAGCTCGCCGCTCGCATCGCCGTGTCCAACTTGCACAAGACTACGCTCAAGTCGTTCTCAGAGACGATGAAGGTGATGTATGAACACGTAAACGATCGCAACGGCAAGTGGTCGCCGTTGCTCGCGGACGACGTGTACGAAATCATCAAGGCGAATGCCGAACGCTTCGACTCTGAAATCGTTTACGACCGCGACTTTGATTACGACTACTTTGGCTTCAAAACTCTGGAGCGCTCGTATCTGCTCCGCATCAACGGCAAGGTCGTCGAGCGCCCCCAGCACCTGCTCATGCGCGTGTCCATCGGCATTCACAAGGAAGATGTCGAAAAGGCTATCGACACCTACCATATGTTGAGTGAGCGTTGGATGACGCACGCGTCGCCGACGTTGTTCAACGCCGGTACGCCGCGTCCACAACTTTCTTCTTGCTTCTTGATCTGCATGAAAGAAGATTCAATCGAAGGTATTTACGATACGTTGAAGGAGTGCGCATGCATTTCTAAGTCTGCCGGTGGGATTGGATTGTCCATTCACGACATTCGCGCAACGTCTTCATACATTCGCGGCACCAACGGAACCTCCAATGGTATCATTCCGATGTTGCGTGTCTTCAATGACACCGCTCGTTACGTCGACCAAGGCGGTGGAAAACGCAAGGGTGCGTTCGCCATTTACATCGAGCCGTGGCACGCGGACATCTTCGACTGGCTCGATTTGCGCAAGAACCACGGTAAGGAAGAGGCGCGCGCTCGCGACTTGTTCTACGGTTTGTGGACGAATGATTTATTCATGAGACGCGTTGAGGCGAACGGTGAGTGGACCTTGATGTGCCCGAATGAGTGCCCGGGTCTGTCCGAATGCTGGGGCGAAGAGTTCGATGCTTTGTACCAGAAGTACGAATCCAGCGGCAAGGGTAAGAAGACCATCAAGGCGCAGCAACTTTGGTTCGCGATTCTCGAAGCGCAAGTCGAAACGGGCAACCCTTACATGTTGTTCAAGGATGCGTGCAACCGCAAGTCCAACCAACAAAACCTCGGGACAATCAAGTCTTCGAACCTTTGCACCGAAATCGTGGAGTTCACGAGCCCTGAAGAAACCGCGGTGTGCAACTTGGCATCCATCGCGCTTCCGCGCTTTGTCGTCGAGAACAACCCGGTGTCACCGACGGGCCGAACCGAGCTCAAGAAGCTCATCGGCTCTTTGAAGTGCAAGGATCGCTACTTCGATCACGCGAAATTGTTTGAAATCACCCGCAAGGTGACGCGCAACTTGAACCGCATCATCGATGTCAACTATTATCCGGTTGAGACTGCGAGGAACTCAAACATGCGCCACCGTCCAATTGGCCTGGGCGTGCAAGGTCTTGCCGATGTCTTCATTCTCCTCGGCATGGCGTTCGACTCTCCGGAGGCGCAAAAACTCAATGCTGAGATTTTTGAGACGATTTACTTCGCCGCGCTTACCGAGTCCAACGCGCTTGCGGTTGTCGAAGGTCCTTACAGCTCGTACGAAGGTTCCCCCGTCTCCAAGGGCATCCTACAACCAGACATGTGGGGTGTGACGCAAATGCCAGGCGGCAACCGCCACGACTGGGCTGGTCTTCGCGCGGCTATCGCTCAGCACGGCGTGCGTAACTCCTTGCTCGTCGCCCCGATGCCCACGGCGTCCACGTCTCAAATTCTTGGCAACAACGAGTGCTTCGAGCCTTATACTTCGAACATCTACGCGCGCCGAGTGCTATCTGGTGAGTTCACCGTCGTGAACCAGCACTTGTTGTCCGATCTCACGGACCTTGGCTTATGGGAACCGGAGCTCAAGAACTCCCTCATCGCCAACAACGGCTCGGTTGCTGACCTCGACATCCCGGAGAACCTCAAGGAAATTTACAAGACTGTTTGGGAAATCAAGCAACGCGTTTTGGTCGACATGGCCGCCGATAGAGGTGCTTTCATCGACCAGTCTCAATCTTTCAACGTGCACATGAGCAACGCCAACAGCGGTAAGCTCACTTCTTTACACTTCTACGCGTGGAAGAAGGGTCTCAAGACGGGCATGTACTACCTCCGCTCTCGCGCCGCCGCCGACGCGATTAAATTCACCGTTGACGTCAAGCAAACTGTTAAAGCGGAGAAGGAGAACACCGCACCAGCGAGCCCGATCAAGCCGACGAAAGCGGACCTTGATAAGATGAGTGAAGATGAAAAGGAAGCTTACTTAGCGGCGAAGCTGCAGTGTTCTTTGAACAGTCGCGACGGAGAATGCATGATGTGCGGCAGTTAAAGACTCTCTTGACGCACTGTCTACTAAAAGCGGGGCGAGCGACCTCAACGCTTTGAGCGTTGAGCTGTATTGATTCCAACGTTTAGCGATTGATCGATGCCTACTTGGATGTCTCCCACGAGGCGCCGTGTACGTACGCGCCATTCGATAAAAAATGTAATGACCGAGTTACAACATTTATGCCACTTCGACTTCACACCGCGATGCGGCGACCGGCAAGAATCGCTCCACGCTATCGCTCCACGAGGACGCTCTTTTCGCGTTAATGGCGTCCCACTCCTCCGTTGCGACCGCGTTCGAGCGCGCGTACGACGAAACCGTCGCCGTACTCAACGCGGTGGAGCGCTTCGGCGCCGCGTACGCGCTCGACGTCGCCGAGCGCGACGAGTCCGCGAGCGGTTTCGCGCACCCTGCATCCATCGCCCTCGCGGTGGAATGCAAAAACAACGCAAACGCGCCTGTGGCGGTGTTTTTACACCGCGTTGCCGCGCACAGACGAGATGAGCACGGCGCGCTCGCGTTCACGCGCGCCAGCCGCGCCGTCGCTCGCGCGCTCGAGGACGTCTGCGACGAAGCGAGCGTACGCGGCGTCAAACAAGTCGGCGACGTCGTCACTCGCGAGGTTCTAAGGTTTTGGCAGCGCGAACGCGCGGAAAGCGTGAGCGAGTACGGCGAACGCGTCGCAGCGAGGAATCCAAACGCCGGGCGGGGGCGCGCTCGAGCGAGCGCGAACGCGAGCGCGTTTCGAGAAACGCGCGCGGGGGGGACGACGGACGATGACGACGACGACGGCTCGGAGGCAGTCGCATGTGATTTGACAAAGAAGAAACGCACCAAGGCGAAGACGAACGGAAAAGCGGCGAAGAAGCCGCGCGGGGCGTGGGAGCCAGGGTATAAGACGGCGGCGTTCGCGCTGTTGGTGACGTTGCACAAGTTTTCCTTAGAGGGCAAGGTCGTGGTGACCAAACGCGAGTTAGAGCTCGCCGCGGAAGACAGCGGGTTGAGCACGCACGGTATTTTACCCGCCGCGCAAGGCGTGATCAGCGGACGAGGACGAGGACGCGGACGCGGACGCGGCGAGGGCGGCGCCGTACATTATCAATATTCGGGATGGTCGGCGTTTAATATGCACTTGAAGAACACCGCGCGTGGGCACGACGCTCCGATGGTGCACACGTGGGGGAATCCCATGAGCATTCGTCTCACCCCCGAAGGCGAGGCTATGGGGAGGAAGTTGCACGCGTTCGCCGAATCGCGAGGCGACTGTCGATGCGGGCTGGTGGACGCGAGGGACGCGGTCGAGCGTCCGGGCGAAGGTTCAGCGCCTACGCACGAACGCGAGAAATACGGTGGCGATGGCGGCTATGACGACGACGATTTACTTATTATTGGCGATGACGAGGAAGTCCTCGCGGTGCCGAGGCGGCCGCCGCCAGTGGATCCCGCGGTGTTGCGACGTTTGGGAAAGATGCCGGCGGCGACGACGTACACTAGTCGTGATGCCGACGTAGGCCCGGGGCATTCTCGAGCGCACCCGGTTAACGCAGGCGTGCCAAGTCGCTCATCCGAAGATGCTTCCAAAATTACATCCATATTGAATCCCGACGCCCACGATTGGCGCCTACCACCGCTGCAGCCGGGGCAGACGTACGGAGACGCGTACGAAACGGTTTTCCTGCTGGACACGAAGGAGCAAGCCACGAGGGACAGGGTTCGAAAGTTCGAGAGCTTGGGAGTCCCGTTTGAGCAGGACAATCTTCTTTATGGCGACGCCACATGGTTGGCGCGCCCACACAATAGCGTGTCGTCCAGCGATTGTTACGTGTTGGATTTCATCCTCGAGCGCAAGCGTTTAGATGACTTACTCGGGAGCATCACGGGAAAGCGTTACGATGCGCAAAAGTACCACTTACAGCGATGCGGAATCAAAAATTTGATGTATCTAATAGAGGGTCAAGTTGAACTCGGGCTGGACGACAGCCTCAGACGGCGCATACAGACGGCGCGCGTGCAGACGGAGCTCTTCGACAAGTTCCGCGTTGTGAACACGGAGAGCACGAATGATACAATGGATTTTTTTGCAAACTTCACCCAGGCTTTGCACGCAACGTACGCGCCGTTGAAACACACGGCTACGACGAGACCACTGCCTTCTTACCCCGCATTCGTCCGGACGTGCAGGGAACTGGCTGACTCTGAAAAGACGCTTCGCACTATTTGGGCTTCGATGCTCGCGCAAGTCCAGGGCGTCGGGCCGGCGGGCGCTGAAATGATTGCGTCGCACTACCCCACGCCATCGCATCTCAAGCGATTATACGATGAGAATCGCGCCAACGCTCCTCGAGCGCTGGCCGATATCGTCGTGAACGCTCGAAAGATCGGACCGCAGGCGAGCCGCCGCGTCTACGAGTCGTTTTTCATCGACGACTAGCTGTGGTTGTGACTCTCTTTCGTTTCTCCCTCGTTCATCCTCTCCCGCGCTTTCGCCCTCCGCAAATCACGGTCATGCGATAAAGTATGTATAAATAATAAATATGGATTTCGCGCTATGGATCCGCCTTTCACTTAAAAACGCCGCACTTACCGGTATGCGGGGCGCAGGTCGCCGCTTCGCCGTTCGCGTCCGCGCGTCTGAACACCCTTCCAGTCGCGCGACCTTTCGCGTTCTTGAGTCGTGACTCGTCAACGTGTCCCGGCACCGGAGCCCCGTCGCACGTCGCCCACGCTCGACGTCGCTTTGACGCATCATTCGCGCGCGCGTTCGCGCGAACTCGCGCGCGTTCGCGGACGTCGACGTTGACATTCGCATTCACTCGCATTCATCGCGCTCGCGATGTCGTCCGCGCGCAAAACGTCGCGCGCGCTGGGCGTTCGCGCGAGCGGCGACGAGGCGCAAGCCCTGTTAGCGCCGCGCGCGACGTCGACGAGAAAGATGATGTCGTACGCCGCGATCGCGGCGGTGGGAGCGACGGTGGTCGTCGCAACGTGCGCGTCGCGCGCGAGCGATCTCGCGAGCGTGCGCGCTCGGTTGGGTAGGCCCAAGTCGAAACACGTCTCGACCTCGGGGTTGGGGGACGTCCCGGCGACGGATGGGAGCGCGACGGACCTTCCAGGGTATCAACCCGGGGACGTGACATTTCTCGGTTGCGATACGGATGATGATAAGTGCCTGTACAATAAAGTGTGCGGGTTCACCGCGAGCGAGAAGGCGTCGTGCTCGTTTGATTCGGCGAAGCGAGCCAAGGTTAAAATGGACGCGCAGGCGGAACTCACCAAGTGTAACGGCGGCGAGCTCTCGGTCCTCGGCGCGGAAGTTATGGAAGATTTAAATCGAGTCTTTGCCGGTTTATGCCTCAAGTACGCCAACATGGAGAAGTTTGACGACACGACGTGCGACTTTTCGATTAAAGACTTGGCGCACTTTACTGAAATCAACGCCGCCGTGTACGCGGCGACGAATCCCGCGTCGGCGTGTTCGCGTGGCGCGGTCGACCCAAAAACTGGCGTTGCCGCGCCTGTCGTGGTTAATGTTCCGGCGTGTTTTCAAAACGTTCAACCGAATCAACGAACGGTTGTCGAACGCAAGTACGCGGCTTTATGCGCCGACCCGAAGGATTGCGCCGCAAACGAAATGAAGGGCAATTTGCACAAAGAAGTCGATGCGGAGTTCAAGATTTGCAACACAGACGCCGCGATTGCGTCCGCGAAAGAAGAGATCTCGAAGGCGTTCGAACTGTCGTGCGGCGGCGTCGATAAGGTACCACAATGCAAGCCCGACATGTGCGCATTCAAAAACGTCTACGAGCGACTTCAGCAAATCATGCCGCAAGATGCCTCGGTGATAATGCGCGATATGGGCACGAGAACCGTCGCGCTCATTCACGACGTCACCACGGGCGCTAAAGTCGATGCAGCGCGTTTGGGCGACGACGATCCCGCGTGGGCGGAACCAGGTCATTCCGCGGGTTTCGCTATGACGGGTGACATAACCGTCGACAGCGCTGGAGACGCCGTGTTGTTGACGTCTTGTGGATTGGAAAACGTCATGGCAAAGTAAATTTTTTTTCCGACGCGTGAAAGTTTTGAAAATCTGTACAGTACCGTACCACCCGAGTGCGGCGAGTAATCCCATAAGAACTAGAAAATCACCCGTCGTCGCCCCACACCTCGATGCGCACGGTTTCGTCGGTCGTCGTCGCCCGCCAGGGCGGTCGCCCATCGTCCTCTGGAAGAGGAGGACGAAGTGCGGATTCACGCCCCGAGCGCGATCGTCGCTCGGCTCCGGATTGGGCCCAACCGCCCGCGCGCACTCGCGTCGCCGCTCCGCGTCGCCCCGGCGGCTCGAGCGCACCACCGTCCACTGAGCGCGCCGAACGACGTCCGCGCGCGAAAGATGACGATGAAATCGTCGTTCCGAAGCCGCTCGCGCGCGTCGATGAGGATAGCATTGCGGGTTTAAGACGCACATTCGACGACGCGAGCGTCGGCACGAATGCGTTCGACGGCTCGCGAGACATCAGCGCGGCTGAGTCGCTGCATTACGAACGAAACGGACATGTTTGCATCCGCCAGGCCGTCGACGGGTTCGCGTGCAATCCCATGGTTCGCGCGCTGACGACGGAAATCATGTCGAGGCGTTTGGAGGCGTACAGACACCGCGTGGCGGTGCTCTGCCCGAGCGTAAACTCGAAAGACATCGTCACCATCGACGACGCGAAACGAGCGTTGAAAAAGCACTCAAAGGAGGATGTGGGTTTTTTACAAACCTTCAACTTACATCGCGACGATGGGAGCGCGGCGAGGGAATACATCTTGAGCAAAAGATTTGCGAAAATCGCGGCTGATTTGCTGGGTTGCGAAAAAGTGCGTATTTATCAATCGTGCGTCTTCGTGAAAGAGCCAGGCTTCGCGGAGACGAATTGGCACAGCGACCTAAATATGGTGCCTTTAGACACGAACGAGTTCATAACGCTGTGGATTCCTCTGCGTCCGCTTGATGAAGACGACGCGGCTCTGCATTTCGCGTCCAAATCGCATCGGGACTTTGCGTTGCCGTATTGGCGCACCGTGGCGGGGATGGAAAGCGATCTGGAGTCGCGCTACGACATCGATACGTACGACGAGCTCGACTTGGGAGACCTCACCGCGCACCATGGGTTCACACTACACTGGAGTCCCCCCCAGCCGGAAGATTCGGCGCCACGATACGCGCTGAGTATTTGTTATTTTGCCGACGGCGCCAAACGCCTCGACGCACGTAATCTTCGTCGAGCGCCGCATGAAGAAGACCTGTGGTCGTACGAAAGCTGGCTGAAAGACATTAAACCGGGATCGCGCGCGCGTCATCCGCAATTACCTCTAGTTTGGCCTTAGATTTACTACGCGATGCACAACTGATTTCTTATATCAAAGAATATTAACTGAGATCCTCGAGAATCGCGCGCTCGGCGTCGGTTAATCCATCTTTGGAGTCCTCTGCAGCCACGTCTCTGTACCAGTTACCATTCGCATCCACTGGTAAAGGCGGATTAAGCCTATGAAATCGAGTTGGTCAATCACGCGCACCAGATTTGAGCACTGCACCTCACCAGTAAGCGCCGGGAGTCGTCAGTTCGTTAAACTTGACGCGTTCGTCGCCCGCATCGCCCAAGCAATCCACAACGTGGTCGGCTTGTGAGAAATCTTCATCTTCACTGTAAATGCTCTTCGTCACGACGCATCGCATGCCCGCCGCCTTAGCAGCCGTGCAACCGATATGCGTGTCTTCGACGACGACGCACCTCGCCGGATTAACGTTGAGCGTCTTCGCGGCGAGTTGGTAGATATCGGGGCTCGGCTTCTTCTTCGGCACGATATCGCCTGCAAAAACGGGCATGCGATCGGCATATTCGGGCAGCATTCTATTCACGATCCCTTGCACCGCTTTTTCATTCGACGTCGAGCATACGGCGACTTTGGCGCCGTGTTCGAGCGCCTCGCCCACCATACGTTTCACCCCGGCGCGCAGCGGTAGCGCTCCCGCCTCGACGAGCTCTAAGAACATCTCCGTCTTTCTCAAGTGTAATTTTTTCACCAACTCCTTCCTCGCCGCGGGGTCTTTCATGCTTTTCCACGGCTCGGTGTGCGGGACGCCGTCAAAGTAGTGCGTCATGCGCTCTTTCCCGCCCCCAATCTTCAACAGCTCCCCGTACGTCTCCACGTCCCACTCGTGCGGGATGTTAAATTCCTTAAACGCCGCGTTAAACGTCACGCGGTGTCCATCCCGTTCGGTCTCGCATAAAACCCCATCGCAATCAAAAAGCAACGCTTCGGGGTAATCAAAATTTCGCAGCGCCTTGGTCGTCACTCGCGTCGACGTCTTCGCTCGCGCTCGCGTCTTCGCTCGCGTCCGTCGACGTGCGTCGCCGACGCGCTCGAGTGACATCGACGCGCGCGACGTCATCGCCATCGCGTTCGACGTCACGCGACTTTGACGCGTTCGAGTGACGTCCGCCTCGCGTCGTCGTCGTCATCGGTGTCGTCCTCCCCAGCTCGCGCGCGTGATCGTCGATGTCGACATCGATGTCAGTCGCAGACAACACCTTATTTAAGGACAAATACACCCGCGTGTGCGGTTGACTTTTGCAACGAGTCACGAACCATCGGTAGTCCCTCCATTAGAAAACGTGAGTGGTACGGAGTCCCTTTGTGCTTGAGTCATGAACCGTGATGGGATTCACGTTCGCCGACGCACTGACGGCCCGTCGAGGTCGCAAATACTGCTTCCCGACGATGAAGAGCGACAATTTGAACTCCAGTTCACGTTTCCATACCCTGTATCAGGTAAAACATCCATCTGCTTGGCGTTTGACTCATACGTAGATGACCCGATTTGGCCAAAATGACTGCAAATGCCAAGAAATGTGTAATATTCAGTAGCACGCCGACGTCAGGAGAAGCGTTGAATCTTAACGCCCTCGCGCACGTAACGATATATTGTACAACTGTATACATTTAAGCCATCAATCGCGCGCGCGCACGTCGCGCGGCGTGTTTGTGCGTCGGTGAATTTTCAGTTCACCACGGTTCATGACTCAAGCAAACAGGGACTCCGTACCACTCACGTTTTCTCATGGAGGGACTACCGATGGTTCGTGACTCGTTGCAAAAGTCAACCGCACACGCGGGTGTATTTGTCCTTAAATAAGGTGTTGTCTCTGACTGATTAAGGTGGTGGTGGTGACTGGGTGTTGTCTCTGACTGCTATGTAAGGCATTCTCTATGATAGTTTTTAAGCGCTCCGCTGGGGACCCA
>Ga0222713_10003454_pt1 | contig 16384 bp, 15 predicted proteins | sample C33_649DmetaG_FD_165061 | JGI IMG/M metagenome (GOLD analysis project Ga0222713, IMG submission 165061) | Estuarine water microbial communities from San Francisco Bay, California, United States - C33_649D | ecosystem: Environmental > Aquatic > Marine > Unclassified | place: USA: California...
TTTAAAATAAATTTAAAAATAAATTTTTGAAAAAATAAAAAAAAATATAAAAAAATATTTAAAAACAAAACCCCCCCACCCCCAATTACATGTATTTAAACAATATACTTTACGATACTTGCGCGTCCCCTTTACAAAGTATTTAGAATTGCAAAAATTTAGATTTTTAAAAAAAAATATTTATTATATATAGTTAGTAAATGAAAAGAAATAACGGTAAAATTTTTAGTGACATACAAAATAGAAAAATAGCTAATGATAAAATTTATACTCCTCCAGTATTAGCAAAAAAAATGATTGAGATGTGTGAAATAAAACCTACAGACAGAGTGTTAGACCCTTCAAGAGGTGGTGGCGTATTTTATGATAATTTTCCCGAATGTATAAAATCATATTGTGAGATTGAAGAAGGGATTGATTTTTTTGATTATGACCAAGAAATTGATATCATCATTGGTAATCCACCATATTCATTATGGTCTAAATGGTTGGAGAAAACAATCTCTCTAAATCCAAAAAAAATATGCTATTTATATGGTGCTTTTAATATGTGTCCTAACAGATTTGATTTATTACAAAAGAGTGGCTATTATGTTAGAAAAATTGTAATTGTTGATGTCTCTTGGTGGCTTGGCACATCATTTTTAGTTCTACTTACAAAAGAACCAAATGATTTCTTTGAAATCAATACAAATAAAATCTATTGTGATAAATGTGGTTTATCAAAATGTAGAAATAAAAGCAATATTAATGTAAATATTTGTAGGTTTGAAAATTAAATAACTTTATATAATGCATGTATTTTAAAAGGAATTAACCCGTAGGCAGTCCTATAATTTAACAAACGATTATATAAAGAACGTCTTGCATATCCAATTTTAAAAACTCCATAACCTAATTGGTCACTAAATAATTTATTTTCTAAAATATAAATACCTGATTTTCCTTTGAAGTTTTTATTTATTTTTTCATTTTTAAAAAAATTAAAACTATCCATCTACTATAAATAAAGAATAATAATTAAACAGACCCCCCGTCCAAAGTTGCTCTGTTTAATTATTATTCTTATATCCATATGCTAATGAATTAGTATTAACCCATACTCTTTTATCATCATTATTTGATAAAGCAAGTTTTCGCTGTCTCAAACAGTAGTTCGTCATATCTTTTGTACGAATAGAATTGACAATAGCATACTTAGGGTCATCGTTCAATACACAGTTTTTATAATCTTCAAAATCTATCTTTTCTTTAACAACACATTTAGTTATACCTTTTAGTTTCTTTGAAATATTACTATCATCACATTTAAATGCATAACACTTACTTCTTACTCCGACAAATTCTGTTATTGTAGATGATGGTGTTTCATCTTTAAATTTACCAATTACTTTTTTATTTTCATTAGAATAAAATGGATTTGATGTATCATATTCGCTCATATCAAAATGCTCCTTATTATCATACATATCTTGATAGAAATCATCAGTAGTTACTTTATATACAAGACTATCAGTATCAGTCATAAGTAGTTTTATTTTATCTTGATATTTTGGTTTCATAACGTTATAATGAAAATTATACATATGATATTTAGATAAATCTAATATACTAAACCCTGCATATATAGGTTTATCTAATTTGACTTTTAATTTAGATAATTGAATAACACTGAATTGTTTTCCATCCTTTTCAAATGGCTTTGTGGAATTATAATTTGGTTTTGATTGGTATTTTCTTTGATAATCATCATCAAAAGCAACTTTAATATCAATTCTATCTCTAACATTTTCCATAGTCTTCCCAAATACAGCATTATTCATTAACTTAAAGTAATCCTTCTCAAAGTCATTTTTACTTTGTTGTCTTTTTTCAGTATTGAAGTCAATCCATTGTTTTAGCCAATAGGAATGCTTATATCTAATTACTCTATGAATTTGTTTTAATTTCATACCTAATTCTAAATAGAGCTTAAGATTACGAATATCAATAACATAATTATTTTTATCGTAAAAAGTACCACACAATTTTTCACAATGTTTTAATTTTAGTTTTTCTGGGGCAAGAGGATAATCATTATGACTATCATGCAATTCAATAGGATAATGTAAATCAACCTCCAAAGTATAACCATATTCATTATCTTCTTCTTTATATTGCATAATATCATTATATGTTAATAAATCATACCATTCAAAACAACCAAATGGTAATTTCTTACACATTGCCCATCCATACAAATTATTAGCATCAAGATATGATATGTAAGATTTTTCATTTGAAGGATCAAAGTCTTTCATATACTTATTATTTGCTTTCTCATATTTAGAGAAAATTACAGATTGCCCTCCTCTTATACCCTTTTCATAAAAGAGATACATATCAATATCCTTCAAAAGTTCTAACTTAATATTTGTCATTAGAAGCATTGCATCCCATCCAAATGATGGAGTACCTACATAATGACAAGGGTCTAACTTATAATATTGAAGAGATGTATTTCTAAAGTTTTCAAACACATCAGCAAGACCATTAACATCAATATTAAGATAGAAATCATGGTATTCTTCAAATGTAGTAATACCAAGTTTATCAATAATATTAAGAACTTCTTTCCATTTTTCTTCCGTAATTTTTGAAAGAGTTAATTGGTTATCAAAGTGTTCTTTCTTTAAATCTTTAATTGGTATTTTTAGTTTATCAATACAATCAAACCATTCATAAGGAAAATAGCCTTTTTTAGTCATAATTTTGAAATGCTCATCATTTTTAGATAACTGTCTAATGAAATGTTTTTTATCATCTGGAACATTGCTAATCAATTTGTCAAGACCAGACTGCATAAAGTTAAATGTATCTATAAAGTTGAGCTTTCCAATTGTGAATGACTTGAAACTTTCTGCGTTATTAGGTAATATTGAAATGTCTTTGATATTCTCATAATGTACTAAACTTTTGAAGAAAATATTTTTATCATAATTCAAATTATGAAACATAACAGGTATTTTTACTTTATCTTTGATTTGTATATTACAATTTGAGCATAAAGCTGAATGATACTGTCCAGTGTTGTGGTTATGATGTCTAACTTTACAGTTCTCTTCTGTAAAATTAGATTTACAAATCCAACAAGATTTACAATTATTATATAGTTTTTTCTGTTCTGCTGACATAATGATATTGTATTTATTATCATATTGAGCATCATATATTACTTTTACTAAATGTGTCTCTAACTCTTGTAATTTTTCCACAAATACCTTATCACAGTCTTCTCCTTTATATATAATGCTTTTAGTATAATATCTATCTACAGCTTCATAATCATCAATTTTAATATCACTGACAACTAATATCTTGAACGATGCTGGACAGTGTTGTGTATAAAATATTGATTTCTCATTCTTGCTTTTGATTTCTTTTTCTAAATTGAATGCTTCAAAGTCTGCATAAATTCTAATAGGACATTCATTAATATTATTAAAATGCTGGAATTTAATGTAATCATCCTTAGGCATTTCACAAGCTTGCCCTGATATACAATTATTCATGTGCTTATCCATAGCTTCAATTGCTCCTGTACCATGAGATGTGAATTGGAGGCAATACGGACATACTTCCTTCTTTTCTCCTGATTTGTTCAAAAGTTTATTCAATTCTTTTATAAAGCAATAATGTGATTTGTTTTCATCATTAGTAAAGTATAATAAAGGCACTAATGGATATTCTAATTTATCTCTATTGCTTGACACATATAGTGGTATAATTGATTGATTTTGAATACCAAATACATTTATCCTAATGTTATTTCTTTTCTCAAAAAATCTTATCTTATTTATTGACATAGGCATCTCTTCTGGTTTAAAATTCAACTCATTTAATCTATGTGTATAATTTAATACTCTTTGTGGATTTTTTGAAGGACAATTCAAACCACACAACAAGCTATAAATGAAACAGTATTGGTCATCATTTTGAATATTAATACAAGCCTTTTTATTTTTGATGAAGTCAGGCAATTCAATGTATGAACTTCCTGTTAAATTATTGAATTTGGCTATATGAACATCAATTTTAGAAATATAATTAGGATTTATATAAGATTGATTTAAAAGTTGTTCTACCTGTTTTAAGAAATCTTTGATAATTACATATACATCTTCATTTGTATAAAGAACTCTTGAAATTGAAGTTACCATATTCTTGTCAATATTACCTTCTTGTTGTTGTGTAATAAATTCAATTGAAATATATACTTTATGACCTATTTTAGTCTTCATAAATGGAATTATATTATAGAAAGACATATAATGCTTTACTTGATCTAAATTTAACCCACCCATATAAATCTCACTGTAATCTTGTTCTAATAGGTTAGGTTTATCATTGGTAATTGAATATTTAAAATATGATTTGAAACTGCTTTGAGTAGGTTGCATTCTAAATATTTTATTTCTTATAACACTTCTTCCGAAATTTTGGAGTGTTTTGATTTTATTGACATCTTTAATGTACTTTTTATCTTTTTTTTCTCTGTCTATTCTTTTCTTAACAACAACAATTTGTTTCTTTACAAAATCTATATACTCCTCCTTAGTTTTACCGAGATTTTGTAAAATTTGTTTGGTTTCTTTTCTCCGAAAATCAACAGGTAGATTAATATTGTATTTTATTATATCACTTTTATCTCTCTTACCTATTTTTTTCATCCCTATACTTAAGGGTAAGAAAATAATTTCTTCTCTATAACTATATAAAAGTTATTCTTTAAATCATTTTTTCTTTAGATCTCTACAAAAATAATTCTCCGGAATTTAATTGATTTCATTCAACTCATTCAGCCTTTGTTGTTTTTCCAATTCCTTTTTTCTATGATATGCTTCGCGTTTCTGCAAAAGTACTCTTTGACGATACTCATCATCTGTTTTATATCTATTTGATATATAATTCACTACTCTCTTCTTTTCCTTTTCATAAAACTCTGGATTATCGTGGATTTTGTTATTATAGTATTTTTTACAAGCCTCTTTCATCCTGTCTTCCAGAGAAGGCTTTATATCAGTCATTCCTAATATATAGTTATATAATAATTTAACAATAACTTTAAATCATTTTTTTTCAATCTCCGCGGAATTTCATTATTTTATCAAAATCTTCTTGTGATACTAACCATTTTTTATTAATTGTATCCCATCTCATTGTCTTGACCTTAGATTTGAAATAGTCTTTATCTTCATAATCAATAAAAACCTCTGTTGCAACATACTTAACTAAATTCTCCGGTATTTTCTCATTATCTATATACCAAGTCTTCAATTTACTATCCCATTTTATTCCTTCCTTTTTTAATTCGTCTTTCATTTCAAAAGGTATGCATAAATTAGTTCTCATTATATATTACTCTATAATAGATATAGAAAAAAATTATTCTTGAAGTTTATTTAAAAATTCTTTTTTTGATGAACATTCAACACTACACTCTATTTTCTCAACACCATTGCATATTAATGGGAGGTTTTTCTTTCCTCCGTAAGTTTTCCTAATATTATTACATATAAAATTTGGAATATCCATGCAGTCTTCCTGCACGTCGTCATATTGCTGTATTATATTTGTGAGAAAATCCTCAGTTACTTCTTTTGTCAAAATTTTATTCTCAATCAAATGGCTCAATTTCTGGAATTTTACACAAGCATTACGGTATTCATTGCTCTTACTTTCAAATTTAAAAATATTGCCTATGCCTACTAAAATAGCCACCAGCATATTAAAGACAGGATTTACAACTTTCATAGCATTTTCCATATCAGGATTGTTGTTACTGTTTATATAAGTTAATATGGTGCTTGTTATTATAATGGGCATAGAAAATCCTAACTTCCAATAGTTATAATAGCGTGATGCTTTAGAACATAGCACGCTATATACATATGCTTTGTCATTGTATTGTTCTAATGTTTTAATGTATTGATCCATATCTCTGCTATAAAGTGATATTAAAAAAATAATTTAGTTATAACAACCAAGGGTTTTCTTAGGCTGACTGTTGTAATGCCCTAATCGTTTTGAAGGCATTCCGTTATAATTACCGAGTGTTTTTGCGTTTGATGTAGTCTTAATAGGTTTAGGATATATATTTAGAATTTTATCATATACATTCATCTTTTACTTACTACTAATTAGAAAGATTTTTTTTAAATAGCATACTCAAAAGAACATAATGTATATCTGATAATAATTGAATGATTTTTTTAGATGTATCATATAAAGTTAGTGTATTTTTGTCACTCACTGTAAATTTCAGGTGCATCAGCCAATCAGGACAATCTGTAACTAACAAATTATTTTCATTATATACTTTGAAATTAATTCTCGTAATATTTTGGTTATTTAGATTATAACTGAAAGCATCGCCTGCATCTTCATTCTGGTATTTTATACATTTGAACGGCTCAACGTCTTGTTTATTAACAAAAAGCAATATCTGACTTACATTTAGATTTTCATCAGTATCTATTATGTTGTCCTGATTTAAAGACATATATTCTAAATCTGTCTTGATAATAATCTGCTGATAATCAACCATATTCAAGTATTGAGATGTAATACCAATAGATGTTATTTCTACTGTTTGATTATATAAGCCCAATAACTTTTTACATTTGATGTTTTTTAAGATATATTTGAAATTAGGATCTATTTTTGTAAAGGTATATGTATTTTGAGCATAGTTATATGATACACTTATAATATCTTTCAGTAGTTTATTTATTACATCTCGTAGAGTAATAACAGAATAATTACCATCTGGTATGGTTTTAGAAAATGTTGATACTATAGCATTAGTTGATACATTTCTAATTTCAATATCAAAAGTACTATTACCAATTACAGATGAAACATTATACATTGAATTAATCATATAGAACGAACATACATCAACATTTAGATATTGGTCATCTCTAACAATTATTTGATTTTTTATATTTATATTGAAATCATAAGGTTTTTCTAAATTACCTCTATTTCTTGAATTAATATATAAATTGTATGTATGGCTCATTTCTTTAATATAATAGGATATTAGTTTTCTACAGCTGATAATACTCTATCATAAGGGATGAATACTAAACCTATTAGAAATTTTACATTAGCACTAATACCATTATTAGCATTTGTCATACTATCACTGACAACAATGGAAATTCTGTTTATTGTCTGTGGAGTTAAATAGAGACCTCCAAGCGATAAATCGTTATATGGTGTTTCTGTATCAAATGGCATAGCATGCAAAATTGGATACCCAGAGTTATCAGTAGATCTGTATAATTCTGTATTATAAATCACATCTTTTAATCTAAAAGTTATAATATTATCTCCATGGTCGGTTGAATGAACATTAGCATCGTGTGCTATAGACACAATTTTACATATTGAATATTCTTGTAATGATATAGGCATTATATTATTCCAAGAAAATTCATAGTTTCTTGTAGTATCACTTGTCTTTGTACAATTTGTTTCACTGTTTAAATATAAAACAATATTTTCAAGAGGTTTTAATAGTTTCATTTCTAATTTAATAAAAGATTATTTTCAAGATTAGATGAAGATGTCGTTTCAGTATATATAATAGGTTTAAGGGTATCTTCCATTTTGAAGTTTTCATCTATAGGGGTTTCAATTACAATATTTGTCTTTGAAAGATCATATCTATCCATACACTCTTTTACCTCTTCATCAGTACATTCTCTACCATTTCCTTTTTGTTCATTAATATATGCAATAACACCAATGTGAATGATATACTCGTCAATATTTTTAAAAATTCTTTTTGCTTCTTCTATGTAAATTTCGTAATTGATTTTATCTTCTTCAGTGAAATTATCAGGCAAATATTTAACAGGATCAGGATTTTTCATATTTTCTATTTAATAAATAGCAATATTTTTTATTTAATAATTAATTCTTTATCTAATGATTTATAAAATCTTTTTTCTTCTCCAGTGTTATCAATTACAAGTCCTCCGTATTTTTCAGCAGTACTATGCAAATATAAATCTATAAATTCTTTTTCAGATAATACATTTGAAACTTCCTCATATAATGTATCAGTAATATATTTATAGGAACAAAATTTACCTATAAAGAACCAATTACAATTATTTCTAATCGCTGGTGCTAATGCACGAATATGCTGGACTAATATGAAAAAAGATATGAATTTATGTCTATTACGAATTAAGTAATATGTCAGCAGACTTTCTGCCTTTCGTGAAAACGCAGAAGAACTCATGAGGTCATCAAGCACTATAAAATTGACTGGACGCTCTTTAAATCTAATATCAATTTCATCTGGATGTTGATAGTCAAATGTTTCCAATATATCAATTATGTTTGGTTGCCTTTTAAGTAGTTCAATTATTTTTGATGATTTTGTTTTCATTATCAAATTGTAAGTATCACAATATAATTTGTACTGTTTAACTTCTTCTTCTGTCTTATCTATATCATCAATTATGCTCTGAAATAATTCCTCTGTATATTCTTCATAAATATCATCTGGATGGAGACTTTGTAAATTATCAAATATTTTATTAGCAGAAACAGTCGGCGATATTAAAAAAACTCTTAATGGATGAACAATATTATCATTATCAATTAGTTTTGTTGTTTCATATTCTTTGATTAATCTCACACACGTGTGGGTTTTTGAACCGCCTCTGCTTGCTACAAATAAAGCGTTCATAAAAAGTTTCGGTAAATTCTTATTGGTAGATTGCGGATAATTATTCACGCTATTATGTAAGGTCGTTTGAAAACCTTTAATAGGTAATTCTGTAATCATCTTCTATATAATATAAGATTAAAAAATAAATTAGCAGTCAAATAAGGATTGTCGTAGTCTTTCTTTCATATTATCATCATATTTTCTTCTTAGCATTTCAATACTACTTTTTTGAATTAAATGAGGTACATCATGCTCTTCATCATCATCTAAAACTTTTCTTGTTGATGGTTTCTTTTTAACTACTCTTTTAATAATCACTTCTTCTTCACTGTCATCTTCTGTCTCACTCTCTTCTACTTCTTCAACTATGACTTTTTTTGTTTTTTTTGTTTTGGGTTTGGTTGTGGTCTTTATTTCTTCTTCTCCTGTAGGTTGTGTAAGCTCTTTTACTTCTTGTTTTGATAATTCATTCTGTATCATAGCATATTTATCTTCAATTTCCTTTTTCTTCTTTGCTTTCTCGTAAGCACGAATAGTACCTATTTTCTTCATTGTCTCTGCTCCAATTTTTGAAATTTGAGCCATATGTTCCTGACTTTGAGGTCGCCCTCTTTGTTTTTTAACTGGTATATTTGTGGTTTCTACTGGTTCTTCTTCCATTACTCTAATATAGCATAATATTATTTTTTAATAAATTCCTGTTGTAAGCATTCTTGACGACTTTGAAACTGGTATAGACTTTATATATCTCTTTTCAAAAATATAACCAGATACATCAAAAGGTCTTTGGGTACTTTCCCATAAGCGATTATCTCTTCCTTCTTCGTATGGGTCATTATTGTATGTTTTAATTGATGTATCTGTGATTAATTTTAATGTCCCTCTTTGTCCGTTATAATCTCTTTGTTTTTGAAGGACTGTCAAAGCTTCTAATTGTGGATTTTTGGTTATGTATGGTAATGCATCTTCATTACGAGCAATATCTCTATTATTGTATGTATGTTTATCTATGTAGTCTCTTCTTTCAAGTTCAAAAAATAATCTGTCCATTTCTATTTATATATTACATTATTTATTGAGCGTAGTTTGAAACTGGATCAATAGTGATTTGTCTGCCAGCATTTACTTTCATCACACGAGTTGATCTACACCAAATTATTGGAAAAATTTTAGATCCATTATAAGCATCAAATGTAGCATTGTACTGAATATTGATACCACCTTGACGACCATCTATTCCACTGACATACATGCTATTATCACCACTGATGTTCTCAAGAGAGCATATATCAATAAAGTAATATTTTAGGTAGTGAAGTAGCGATTTGCAAGATGGATGCATTCCTGATGTACCAAGGTCTTGGTTCATAAATCCAAGATATTGAAGGTTTTTCTGCATAATTTCAATAGGGGTTAATGCGTAAGGATCAATGTTGATAGAGTTGATACTCCATTGAGAGGATTTAATATCATTAGCTGGTCTTACAAATGCTACTGAATTTGCAAATCCATCGCCAAGGTCAGTGATGCCTAATCCTGTAGCTTGTCCAGTGCTTACATTATTAGTGTAAGCATTAGGATTAGATAAGTATTCATCAATAGAGATATGAGAAACTCCAAGTCCAAGGCTTCCGTACATTACAAGAGGTCTTATTTTATTATAATCTTCACGACGGAATGTTGCAATACACTGATCCAAAGATGCTGAATTAATATTGAAATTCATTGAAACATTTGCTGACTTCATAGCAACAGATCCTGCCACCATATAGTAATCATAATATCCAAATTGTAATCCTTCAGGTTTTACTAATTCTTGAGTGATTAATTGATAATATGTAGCACTCTGGAATGAAAGTCTATCAATAGTCATAAACATATCTTTTAATTCATAATCAGCACTGGAAAACGTAGGTGTTGAAGCGATGTTTGCAGACTGTGCTGATGTAAGACTGGAATGCCAAAGTACAGTTGAAGGCGCAAATTGAATATTTATAAATAAATCGCCGATATTTGTGAGGTCAATGCAAGGGGTGCTAAGAGAATTTAGAAACCCGAGAAAATTATTGATACACATATTTACATCGCTTGAATTAGCATTGACAGCAGCGCTATCTGTATATTTAGCAGAAGATATTTTATTATCTCCAACAGTAGAGGTTGAGTAAGTAGTAGTTGTATATCTAACAGTGGGGTCAAACATTTCAGTACATCTTTTTGAAAATTGAGAATAATCAGCACCTTCGTGATCCATTAGAGCATTATATAATAGACCATATTCGTTTATACTGCACAAAACAGTATTTCCTGCGGTGATGGAGATATTTTGTATAAGCGAGGAACTATATCTGGGAAAGTGTAGATTTAAGCCAGTAATTACTGATGAAGTACCAGTAGTTTTACCATTAAAGAACATTGCTAACGACCTGAAATCATATATTCCGTTTGATGCAATTCTAAAACGAACTATACCGTTACTTTTAACAGTACCAGAACCAATATCTGGTAAAATTTTCACCTTTGTTTTTGAGAAGCCCTGTTCCGACATGCGCTTTAAATTCATTGCCAAATTTTTCGGAAATTTGACATCGGTCATTCTATCTTTCTTTTCTAATATAATGATAAGATAAAAAAATTTTAGGTGATTTTATTAATCTCTCTTGGTTGTGCTATTTTGATACGGCTTATTGTATTTCCTGCTTGATTTATTTCTTTATTCTTTGTTAATGCTTGTGCATCTGTTCCTTGTGATACTGACTTTTTTGAAGGAGAAGTAATTTTATATGATATTCCTTTTTTATCTTGTCTCGTTTTTTGATTATCAATGGTTCTATTATTATAATTAAACATTGGCATTTCCCCTGTTTGAGTTTTATTTTCCCTTTCTTTTTTTGGTAAAGTTGATTTTGCACTCATAGCAGATTTATTTGTATTACTTACAGGCGGTTTATTTGGATTTTTTGGATTACTTACAGGTATAATATTTTTGGCTTTATTTAGTTTTCTCTGTTGTTTTCTATCTGCTATTTTCTTTTCTCTTTCTGTTATTTTTTGTCTTAGTTGTAGCGCATTGTAATCTTCATAATTATTAGTCTGTACTAAAACTTTATTATCATCATATGATTTTTGAATTTTTTGAATAGGATCTAAACTATTTAGGTATAATTCTTCAAGTTGAGTTTTTAAGTCTGTACTCTGTATTTCAATGTTATCCAAAATATTAGGTTCTGTTATTGATTTGAATATGCGATATTTTTGTGCGTCTGAAGGGGTAGCATTTGTAACACTATCAATTTTACGAGGTCTTCCTCGTCCTCTTTTGATGGGGGCAGTTTCAGTTTGATTTATAAATATAGGAGGAGAACTCATTTATTTTATTTATAATATATCTATTTAATTAAAGAGAAATAAAAAATATATATTTATTAAAATGGATGGATATATTGGAGCAACAGGAAATTATCCAATATATGAATATATTGATAACACTTCAAACATTATAATAGACCGATTGAATAACAATTTATTAAACAAATTGGTGACATATGAAGATACTGATAATGATAAAAATTATGTGATCAAGTTTCATACAGATTTGAATACTGGGCACGAAAATGATTACAGTATTTTTATTGATATAGACAAACAATTGAAGACAGCTTATACAACAAATACATTTGATCTGGCTCAAATACTACAATCATTTAATCCACAGTTTTTTCAGAAATTGATAGCTTACATTGCACAGGGTGATGCTCAATTTATAGTAAATAATCCTGAGCAAAATATTGTACAACAAATTACAACCATTCTTGGAACAGCTTATACAAATACACAAACCCAACAAAACCTACCATTTTACGACAATATTGAAAGACAAAATGCTGAGGCTTTAAACTATTTTCAAAATAATTTGAATAATGAAATAGCAGTATATTTTTCAACATCAAAAACGCTGTTCCAGATGTTATTTGATATTTCACAACTTGAGTTCAAAATACAAGTGCTTATTACAATAATTACTCAACTCGCAACATTGCTGGGTTTAAACATATTAACAGGCAATCTTATAGATGTAGCTCAGCAATTTGGTACTTTGTTTGACCAAGCTGTAGAAGAAAGTGATAACAAAAAGTTTTTAAAATCTGATGCTATAGGCAGAGGTTTAGAGTTTATTAATTATAGTACAAACGTTGCTGATCCTAAAAAACTTCATATTAAATATGATAATACAATTGAATTATTGGCTAATAACCAAATATCTGTACTTTCAACATCAAACAGGATATGTGATGAAATACATAGCACTTCTAATATATTAGCTCAGAATATTCGCACGACATCAAATGAGACAAATAGCTATATAAAAATAACATCAAATGAAGTGAGCAGTCGTTTGTATTGGGAAAAAGATACTGTTTCTGATAATTTATATTATGATAAGGGATTGGTTGAAATTAAACGTCAAACTACATACCCATATGAACTGCTTAATTTACAAACTCTAACAGCTTTTTATTCAACACAAAATAAAATGCTAATTAATAAATCAAAAGTTGAAGTTTTGCCAGCAACAAAAAATCAAAAAATCAAACTACAAAAAGATTATAGTATATATCCAGCTGGTAATATTTACGAAAACAATGGTGGTGTATTATTGACAGGTGGTTTATCTGGTTTTCCATTAATAGAAATTGTAAAAGATAGATTATTTCAATACAATGAGTATTCAAAAAATGTAAAAAGCTTCTTTTGTAGATATTTTATAGAGAAAAGCAATGAATATATTGTGGCAGATGATTTCGGATTTTACGAAATATACAGAACTACTGGAAATGAGGTTTTTAGCGACTTTTATATAGGTCTTACTTTTTTATCACAAAAGTTCTCAGATTTTAAAGCACATAGCTTTAGGTCAATTACAAATATACCAGTTGAAACATATTGTAGGAATGCTATATTTCAATGTTGGAAAGACACCAATAGTGGTCTTTCAGTTGAAATATTCAATAGTAATACAAATATGTGGGTATATGCGAAGCTTTTTGATACTGTTGAGGATATACCAACAATAACTAAAGGACAAGGTTACAATTGGATAGATTTGGGCACAGAGTTTGATCCCCACATACCTCATATATTTGTCTTCAAATGTACAAGGAATACAGCATTGACTACAACCACAGTTACCTTTTCAATTGATGGAAAAGAAAAACCAGCATGGTCATTGACTATGAATAGCACAGGTATAACTCAGACCTTTTACTCTACTAATACTCATATATCAGTTGGGAGGGAAAATAACAGTATGTTTCAAAATACACCAGCAACTACAGGAGAGATTTATGAAGACTATATATATAACAACTTGTGCTTTCTACGAATAACCCCTGAGACACAGATGTATTCAGCAATGTCATTATATGATTTTATATATAGGCGTCAAAATCTTAGCTTGTCATTATTGAATGGTGGTATCACTTCAGAGTTTATTGCTACTAATAAAATAGTACTATATGATAATGACATAATTTCTGGGAATACAAATACTTATAATCTGACTACTACCAATATGAATAAATTGAATTATGTTGATGTCAATACTTCAATCACAAGTTTATTAGCATTAAAAGAACCTACAATTACATCATTGGGGGTTTTAAGAGGAGGTACAGGAAAGACGACAATGACAGCAAATAAAATACTTGGATCTGGAGCCACTGCTGATCAAATGACAGAAATATCTACAACAACACCTCTATCATTATCTGCAGGAACGCTGTCATTAGGTACTGTTTTGGTAGGTAATGGTGGCACAGGAAAGACGACAATGACAGCAAATAAAATACTTGGTTCTGGAGCCACTGCTAATGAAATGACTGAAATATCAGCATCAACACCTCTATCATTATCTGCAGGAACGTTGTCATTAGGTACTGTTTTGGTAGGTAAAGGAGGCACAGGAAAGACGACAATAGCAATAAATAAAATACTTGGTTCTGGAGCCACTGCTAATGAAATGACTGAAATATCAGCATCAACACCTCTATCATTATCTGCAGGTACTTTGTCATTAGGTACTGTTTTGGTAGGTAATGGTGGCACAGGAAAGACGACAATAGCAATAAATAAAATACTTGGTTCTGGAGCCACTGCTAATGAAATGACAGAAATATCAGCATCAACACCACTATCATTATCTGCAGGAACGTTGTCATTAGGTACTGTTTTGGTAGGTAATGGTGGCACAGGAAAGACGACAATGACAGCAAATAAAATACTTGGTTCTGGAGCCACTGCTAATGAAATGACTGAAATATCAGCATCAACACCACTATCATTATCTGGAGGTACTTTGTCATTAGGTACTGTTTTGGTAGGTAATGGAGGCACAGGAAAGACGACAATAGCAATAAATAAAATACTTGGTTCTGGAGCCACTGCTAATGAAATGACTGAAATATCAGCATCAACACCTCTATCATTATCTGCAGGAACGTTGTCATTAGGTACTGTTTTGGTAGGTAAAGGAGGCACAGGAAAGACGACAATAGCAATAAATAAAATACTTGGTTCTGGAGCCACTGCTAATGAAATGACTGAAATATCAGCATCAACACCTCTATCATTATCTGCAGGTACTTTGTCATTAGGTACTGTTTTGGTAGGTAATGGTGGCACAGGTATGACTACAATGGCTCTTGGTAAATTATTGGGATCTGGATCAACTGTCAATACAATGTCTGAAATCACGTTGGGAACCAATTTGACTATGTCAGGGACAACATTGAATGCTTCAATCACTGGAGGTAGTGATGCAAGATGGACAAATTATTTGACGAATGATATATTTCTGGCAAATCAATCAGGGAAAGTTGGAATTGGAATTACCAACCCCGCAACTCATAAACTACATGTAAATGGTGATATTAATATTTCAACAGGGTCTTTTTATAAATTAAATGGTACAACTGTTCAAGCAGACTGGTCACAAACAACAACAACTCATCAAGAATATATAAAAAACAAGCCTACTATATTACCAACTCAATGGACAACCACAGGTAATGATATATATTATACAACTGGGAATGTTGGTATTGGAAAAACAAACCCTACAGCATCTCTTCACATATACAGTCAAACACCGCTAAATGGTGCTATAGTTTTATCAGGAAAAGAGTTTTATGATAATACTACAACAAATACAGATGGTATTGCTTTTTTATGTGGAGTAAATAGGACTGGTAATAGACAGCTTTGGATAGGTGATACAGCTAATTTGACTAAAAATACCACAAATAGAGTTTTAAGAATAACGACATCAGGAGGAGTTGATTGTATAGCAACAGATGGAACAACAAGATGTGATTTAAGTTTAGGCGGAGTTATTACAACAACAGCAGGTTTAAATGTTGGTATAGGTATAACTAACCCGTCATATGGTTTAGATGTTGTTAATTCTGGTACATATATGGCTACATTTCGTCATACAAATTTGACACAAGGTATAGGAATAGGATATTGTGAAATTACTGCGATGGGAACTAATGCTACACAAGATGTATATATAAAATCTAAAAGTACAGGTGCTGTTAGATTAAATACTAATGGAAGTGATAGGCTTATTGTAGATGGTTCAGGAAATGTTAG
>Ga0222713_10003456_pt1 | contig 16382 bp, 13 predicted proteins | sample C33_649DmetaG_FD_165061 | JGI IMG/M metagenome (GOLD analysis project Ga0222713, IMG submission 165061) | Estuarine water microbial communities from San Francisco Bay, California, United States - C33_649D | ecosystem: Environmental > Aquatic > Marine > Unclassified | place: USA: California...
GGCCCAATCAAGAAGGCAGGGCGCAAGACGAAAGCAAAGTCACCCGCCCCTCTTGTGGCCTTGCCCTAGGCCGACAAGGCGGTGCGCCGGCAATTGGTACGCTGCGGCGGAAGCATCACTCTCACCGCAGTACCCTTGTGGAGTTCACTGTGGATTTCCAGGGTACCGTCATGGCATTCGACGAGGGACTTCACGAGAGCAAGCCCCAGGCCGGTACCCTCGATGTTGCGGGCGAAAGGCGACGCGACCTGGCGGAACGGTTCCAGCGCCACGGGAATCTGCTCTGGTGACATGCCGATGCCGGTGTCGCGAACCGTCAGAACAAAATGTCCATCGGCTTGCTAACTGGCCATGACGTGAACATGCCCGCCCGGCGGTGTGAATTTGACGGCATTGGAAATGAGATTGAGCAACACCTGCTTGAACCGCAGGCGGTCCACGCACAGGCTAGGTAAGCCCAGCGCAAGATCGTTGTGCAGCCGCAATTTTCCTTCATGGGCCTTACCACGCATGAGTTTGAGACATTCGGCCACGATATCGGCCGGAGCTACCTCCTCGCACTGCAAATCGAACTTTCCCGCTGTGGCCTTGGAAAGATCCAGGATATCGTTGATCAATGCCAGCAGATGGCGCCCCGCGCCGTGCACATCGTTGGCATACTCCCGGTAGCGGGGATTGCCCAGCGGCCCCAGCATTTCGGTGCCAAGCACTTCGGAAAAGCCGATAATCGCGTTCAACGGCGTGCGCAGTTCGTGGCTCATCAGGGCGAGAAAGTCGCTCTTGGCGGAATTTGCGCTCTTCTCCGCCGTCAGGGCCCGTGACAAGGCCTGCTCGCGTGCCTGCAACAGGCGCACTTTGTAGCGCAGCAGTGCCTCGCCGGTCCCAATTCCCAGATAGCGGCCCCGCCGCGTGACCACGAAGCATTCAAACAGCGCATCCGGGTTTTCCATCAGCACGGTGGCTTCTAGATCGGCGACCAGCACTTCCTGGTCCACGATCAGGGGGGCATGATTGGCGAGCTTGAGAATCGATTTGCGGCGGAACAGTTCGGGCACATACTCGCGCGCATAGCGAGCCAAGAAAATGAACCGGTTGACCAAGCCCAATATTGCGCCGGTCTGGCTGTCAACAATCGCCGCCGCACTGACAGCGGGGTGGCAGATAAACCAGTCGAAAGCTTCCCCGCAGGTGGTCCGCTCGTTAAGAAACTCCGTGCGTGCCGCCAGCATGCCCGCGGTTAACTGGTCGCAGCTGGTTTCAACGTCTTGCGGACCCGACACGCGCGCACCCCATCGTGGTTTGCGCGCAGGCTAACCTGCGATAGTATCTGCCCGGTTAATTGGCAGGCCTGCTTCTGCGAAGCTATTGTGACAGCAAGCTGCACATGCTGAGAGTGTTCAGTGACACGGTCGCCGAACCATTCTCTTCCAAAGGCGCCGCTACCGATTTTCCAAAAGGGACAAGCCACGTTCGGCGAGCTGCTTCACCGGCACGCCTTCACGCGAGGCGAGAGCAGCGACGCGATTTTCATCGCCCTTCAGAACTCTTTCATAGATTGCGGCTGCTTCGGCCTTCCGCCCGGTCTGGGCATAGACCCAGGCCAGATTCAACTGGCGGAAAACGTTGCTAGGATTCTGCTGAAGACCAGCCAGCAATTGCCGTTCGGCGGTGGCCCAATCCTTGTTGCGGATCGCCTGATAGCCGAGATTGCCTTCCCCCACTGCAGCTTCAGCTTGTGGGAGCAGTGTCTGGGCGCTGCCCACTTGCGGGAGCAGCATCAACGCTGCCGCTGCCGTTGAAAGGGCCACAACTTTGATACCAGCCATATCCAATCTCCTCTTGGGCTTGAAAGAACGCACCGAAATCAAGGCGAATATAGCAGTGCGAGCAAAAAATAACAGCGTCGTCATATCAGTGTAACAAACCGCCGATAAAATATCGCTGCTGCAGAAATTCGCGCTGTCACAATTGCCCGTTAGCTTTCGAATAAGGACTGTCACAATGCGTCGTTTTGGCCTGATTGTTGCGTTTTCCCTGGCCGCAGTTACGCCTGCCGCTGCCGAAGTCATCGCCGCGTGCGGCCATCTTGCGTCGCAGCAAGCCGAACGTACACCTGACGCAGCGGGCTTGCGGGCCACCCAGTTGCTGCTCTCAGAACTGCCGCAGCCGGCCCCGAAGACGCCGATCGCTCTCTGGCGCGATTCGACCGGGTTTGACGTCCTGTTGAACTGGGGCGAGCTGAACCAGCGCAGCCTTCGCGCCGAAGGCGCAGAGATTATTGGGAATGAGGTCGGCGCGGGCTCCGTGCACCTTATTATCGCGCGCAGCGAAACACCGAGCCTGGAGCATTTCCTTTTCAGCTTCCCGGATTTGCGTCCCGGCGAATTGGTGTGGAGCGCCGCCAAAGACGCGAATGACGAGAATTCTGCCGTCCTGACGCTTGAAGCCGTGTGTGTGAAGGCGAAGTAGCTTGTCTCCGGCCCGAGCGCCAGTTGAGCCGCATGAATTGCGAATGTGATTGCCAGCGTTCCTTTCGAGATAGAACACCCTCGAGGCGCTCACCCCACATAACTCGGCAAGGCCACGTACATGCCTGGGTTGACTGGGGCCAGGTAGAGGTCAGCATGCGAGAATTTGGAAATGTGAGGAAGCCGTAGTCCTTACCGAGCGTGCTCTCAATTGCTAAAGAGCCCTCTTGGATCACCACAAATAATCTAACAAGTGGGAGCCCACGCCGGCTGAACTGAGATCTCCTCGTCCCGGTTGCAGGCTATACGACGTTACCACTGCCACCCCGGGGGCTCCCGTGATTTGGACCTGCACGAAATGCCCATAGAGATCGAGCGCAAGTTCCTGGTGACGGGAAATGGCTGGCGCAACGGCTCGCCGGGTTCGCGTTACTGCCAAGGCTATCTCTCGCGTGGCAATACGACTGTGCGCGTGCGGCGTGGTGACGATTGGGCCTGCCTTACCATCAAGGGGAAGGGAGATGGCGTCGTGAGACCGGAGTTCGAATATCGGATACCGGTCAAGGATGCGGACGAGCTACTCGCTACCCTGTGCAGAAAGCCCTTGGTTGAGAAGGACCGCTATTCCGTGAAATATGACGGGCGGACCTGGGAAGTGGATGTCTTTCACGGAAGCAATGCAGGGCTTGTACTGGCGGAAATCGAACTCAATCACCCGGATGAGACCTTCACCCTGCCGCCTTGGGTGGGTCGCGAGGTCACCAAGGATCGCCGCTACGCCAATTCATCCTTGAGCTTTTCTGGTGAGCTTGGCCGGTAGCCGCCTGCCCGATCACTTTAACAGCCTGGGGTCCAATTTGCCGCTTTCTAGGTCCGCCAGGGGCATGGGATTTTTGTAGCCCAATGTCGCTTTTCCCGATTCCGTCCAGGCGTCGGCTACCATGTCGCGGGCCGCGCGAGCGTTACTTGCACGCCCGCCTTGATGCCAATGAGGACGGTGTGCTGACGGTGAACACCTTGAACTTTCGTTGGCGATGATGAGGCGGCCTGCGCGAATCTCCCCCAACGACTCCGCACATGAAGCGAACATCACGCCGGCGTTCTAGCCGATATAAAAATTTCCGCGCGTCAGGCGGGGATCGTCCAAAGGCGCTGCTTTAAATCGATTTCATTCCAGGTCGCATTGATGGCCTCGCTCGTGCGGACCGCGTTAAGAATTGTAAATTCGAGACACCTAGGGCCAACGCCATCACGAGCGCGGACGGCCTTTATGAATTTCGGCAATTCACGGTACGGCAGCGCCGGATGGTGGACCAGTGGTCGCACCTTGGACCTAGCCGGTAGCAGCTTGTCGAGGTGCCCCCGCCAACGAGCTGGGTTATCGCCTGCTCGAAGCCCCCGTGCCGAAGCCCAGTCGAGGACCAACTCTATGCGCCCCCGCACCCTGCCCGCGGTGTCAGGTATCTCATGCCAAATTGGCTCCAAAACCTTCAGGACCAGTCCGGTGTCAATCGCAGCAACCGAACACGCGCCCAATGCGGGGTATGCATATGCCTCCAGGCTGGCTGGCCATTGGGCGGCATGAACCCGGTTTTTCCAGGTTTTCCCGTGCGCGGCGATATATGCCGACGCGGCCTGCCGGAATGTCATCGTCTGAGCCAGCAGGGCCGCCTGCGAAGCGTTGCGCGCCTGCCGGGCATTGATCGGGTCTAGACGGTCCAAGAGTAGCTTGCGCGCCGCCCCCGTTCCCGCGCGTCTGCCAAGCTGACCGTGTGTACAGGCCCTAAGCCCATTTGGTGGGCCTTGCCGTCCCGCTGGTAGCGAAAAAGCCAGGACTTGGTACCGCCGGGCGCGACTTGAAGCCAAAGGCCGAAGCCGTCACCATATCGGCCTGGCGCGGTGAGCTTGGCCACCTTGATTGCGGAAAGCTGATTCGTCTTTCGTATATGGGATTCTAACTCCACAGCCCACGACCTGACCCACAAGGTGGCGTCGGATTTGGCTGGTTCCGTACTATTCCATATGGACTATGAAATTGGGCTAAGCGCCCGTAAATGCAAGACCTAGTGGACGCCTGTGGAAAACCTCGGACAAGTTGAAAACGGCCACCCCATCCGCCAACCTCATTGAAATGCCCGGGCTGGCTCTCACTCAGCGATTTCCATCGAACGGCTGGCACCGCCTGCATCGCAGGATGCGAACGGCACGGCGCAAACCCAGTGCAGATTGTGCTTGGGCTTTTTGTGAACCTCCGCGATCACGGCGGCGTCAAAATCGAAGGCGCCGCAGTTCGACCCCGGACCGGCGCCGCCATCATTATACTGCCGCATCTGGCCTGCGGGGCAGCCACCGGCATTGTAGACGATGCCATCCCCGGCCTTGAGCGCGGGCGATGGCTTGCCGGCGCCGGGATCGGCGAAAGCAGGAATGGCGGCGGCAAGAAAAATCGCGCCAATACAGGTGCCGGTTCTGATCGCTGTCCGCATGTGAACTCCTAGGGAGTGCGGCTGGAGGTGCCAGTCTCGCGCGCCTCCTGCTGCGGCTTGGACTGCGCCTTCTTCCTGGCCGCGATGTCTTCGCGCAGGCGCTTGGCCGCTTCCGGCGCCCAGGGTGGCATGCCGTTCTCGTCCTCGCCCGCATAACGCTGGCGATAGAGCGTCTTGAGGAAATAATCCTTGCTGGGCAGATCGACGATCAGCACTTCCATGATGCCGACCGCCGCCTGGCTGGTGCCGGGCGGGACCAGTTGGGGAATGCGCGTTTGCGCGCCCTTGGCCATGGCGAGCTTGGTTTCTTCAAACGCCTTCTTACGGTCTTCTTCCGCCGCCAGCCGGGGCATTTCCATGCCCTTCTCGGCATCGACCACATAGGCCGATGACATTTTCAGGCGATAGTTGCTGGAAATGCCGTCGAACCTGGCGGTCTTGGCGTTGTACATGCCATCGGCATTGCGGCGCAGCGCGTAATACAGCGCGACATGGTCTTCATGCTCGCGAATGCCCTGCTGTCCGCCATCCTGGGCAAAGGTGTTCTCGGCATACAGGTCGCGCCAGTCACGATAGCCCCCCATCAGGCCCGTCGCGGATTGGCCGTCGGCGGCAATGTTGAGGCGCAGCTTGCCCTGTCGGATGTTGGCGTCTCCCACCTGATCATAGAACCAGGAGATGCGCGGCACATGCAGGTTGCTGACCTGCTCGCTCTCCACCACGCCATTTCGGATCCTGGCTTTTAGCCGCGTGTACATCGCCGTGTTGAGGATGCGGTAGGAATAATCCGTCGCCACATTGGCGCGGGCATCGCGCACGATCTTGTCCGGCGAATAGCCGATCTCCATCGTCACATCGTCGTCGTTCATCGGGTCTTTCTTGCCCGACAGCCGGATGACGACGGTGTAAAGACCATCCTGCATCTTGTCGTTGGCGCGAAGATGCAAGGTGGCATTGCCATTGCCGCGCCAGGGCGCGTCGCAGCCCCAGGCGCGGTACAGCGCATGGTCGATCCCTTGCTCCCCTGCGGTGCTGACGAAATCGCTGCTCTTGACCTTGCCGTCCAAGTTCAGGCCCTCGGCGATCCGCCCCGTCACTTCGGGCTGGCCGGGGTCTTCGGCAGCGAAGGGATTCACATAGGTCTCAATCTCTTTTTTATAGCCGCGATGCGACAACGCCCGGTCCCAGATGAAAAAGCGCGTGACGTTGGGGCCGCGCACCTGATCCAGTCCCGGCGGCGCCGCGACCCAGTCGATCTCCTGCTGGGTGCGCCATTTCTGCTGGGCGATGGCGTGCTTGGTGCGCGTCTCGTCCGCAAAATGCGTGGTGCTGCCATGGCGGCAGTCCGAACCCGGCTCGATCTCGCCCTCACGGGTGAAACCGGCGCGGCCGCCATAACGAAAGGCGTATTCATAGCTGCTGACGACGAAACCCTTGGTCCAGGGTGCGGCGCTTGCGGGCGACACGGTGGCAATGGCCGCCGTCATGGCGGAAATGAGAAGCCGCTGTTTCAGGATCATGACGTCCTCCTGCCCGAGTCTGCGCCCAGTGCTGACGGTGATGCTAAAGCGGTGTGCGCTGCAGCAACAAGCCCTGTCAGGCCAGGATTTGCCGCAAGCGCCGCGCCACGATCATGTCTTCGCCCGGCTGCAGCATCCAGACCCCGACCACGATGGCATTTTCAGCGTCCAGCCCGGCTGCGGCGGCCTTGCGCCCGGTATAGGGGTTGAGCTCGATGGCTGGCGTTCCCTCGCGCAGCAGCCGCGCGATCTCCAGCGGCGGTTTGCCGACCTGCGCGGAGTCATAGCGGAGCACCAGATGCGGGACGGCATTGGCCACCGGCGGCGTGAAGATTTCATGGCGCAGGGTCGGCACGCCCTTCAGATTCGCCGCGATGCGTTCGGCGCGCAGGCGAAACTCAGCCTGCAACGCCTCGTCGCTCTGCGCCAAAATCCAGTCCACCGCCGCCACCATGCCGACGATCTGTTCCTTGGCGACTTTCAGGCCGCGGCCCGGCGTGTCGCTGTTGGGACTGTTGTTCCAACCTGCCGCTTCGATCAAATCCTTGCGGCCCAGCAGCAGGCCGGCATTCTGCGGACCTCGCAGTCCCTTGCCGCCGGAAAAGGCGACCAGGTCGAACCCCATCCGGGTGTAGGCCCACAGGTTCGAGATCGGCGGCACGTCGGCGGCGGCATCGTTGAAGCATGGCACGCCATGGCGATGGGCGACTTCAATCCATTGCTCGCGGGAAATCTGCCCGCCTTCCGCCGCATTGTAGAAGAAACACAGGGCCGTTTTGGGCGTGAAGGCGGCTTCGTATTGCGCCAGGGTTTCGACCTCCACAAAGCGCGTGCCGCAGTTGCGCACCGCCTGGTCATAGCCAAAGCGATGCGCCTTCTGGATGATCACATCGTGCTTGATCAACGCGGTATCGGTCGGGATCAGTCTTGTCGCGGCGCGGTTGCCCACCGTCATGCAGGCGGCGGTTCCCAGTGTGAGCGCACCCGATGCACCCGAGGTCACCATCGCCGCCTCGCACTTCAAACGCCCGGCAATATATTCGCCCGCTTTTTTCTGCAGCTCGCCCAGCCGCACCGGATGCCGGGCGGCCCCGGCCACGGCGGCCTGAACTTCGGGCGGCATGATCGAGGAGGTCAGCGCGGTAAAGGTGCCCGCGGCGTTGATGATCCTGGGCACACCCAGCTTGCTATAATAATCCGTGCCAGCCGCCGCGGTGGCTTGTGCTACGGCCGTGGCCGGTGCGGCGGCCGTCACACCAGCAGCGGCCAGCGCATTGCGCGTCCAGGAAAAGAAGCCGCGGCGTGATCCCAGCATCACGGGTCCCCTGAAAAGCGAAGGGCGGACACTTGGTCCGCCCCTGCCCGTCCTTGTTGTTACTGCGCCGGCTTGGGCGTCACGCGGAACATGCCGCCCGTGCTGCTGTCTTCCAGCAGCCAGATGGCGCCATCGGGCGCGACCGCCACGTCGCGGATTCGCTTGCCCATGTCGAAGCGTTCCGCAGCCTTGGCGCCGCCCTTGCCGTCAAAGGTGATGCGGGTCAGCGAACGGCTGACCATGCCGCTGACCAGCGCCGAACCATTCCATTGCGGGAACATGTTGCCCTTGTAGAAGGCGATGTTGCCCACCGCGATCACCGGATTCCAGTAGATCACCGGCTTGGTGATTCCGGCCGGATTGGTGTCGTGGCTGGGAATGGGCTTGCCGTTATAGTTGGTCGCATAAGCGACATTCGGCCAGCCGTAATTCTTGCCCGGCTCGATCAGGTTCAGTTCATCGCCGCCGCGCGGGCCATGCTCCACTTCCCACAAGCGGCCATCGGGACCGAACGCCATGGCGTAGGGCGTGCGGTGACCGCTGGTCCAGGTTTCCGACGGGGTGAAGTTCTGGCCGTTCGGGAAGTTATAGGTGTAGGCGATCGGCGCAGTCTTGGCCGCTTCGGTGTCGGCAGGCGGATTGATAATGCCGACGCTGGGCGCGCCCATCTTGCCGGCATTGGGATTGCCCGGCGCGGGCTTGCCGTCCAGCGTCAGGCGCAGAATCTTGCCCAGCGGCTGGTTGGGGTCCTGGGCGGGGGTGAAGCGCTGGCGCTCGCCCACCGACAGGAACAGGAACTTGTTGTCGGGCGAGAAGGCGACAGCGGCGCCGAACTGGCCGCCACGGCCACGGGCGCCGTCACGCCAGATGACCTGCAGGTTCTCCAGGCTGGCGACATCCTGATTGTTGGCGTTCTTGCTGAACGCCAGCTTGGCCTTGGCCAGCGCCAGGCTGGAGCCGGCGATGCCGCCCAGCGTGCCGGGTTCGGAATAGGTGAGATAGACGCTCTGGTCGGCGGCATAAGTGGGCGAGACATAGATGCCCAGCATGCCGTTCTGGTTGCTGTACTGGGCGGCCGGGACATTGAGCACCGCGGTCTTCATGCCCTTGTCGGTCACCAGCCAGATGGGGCCGACCTTTTCGGTCACCAGCATGCGGCCATCCGGCAGGAAGGCCATGCGCCACGGCAGGTTGAAGGTCGTGACCTGGTTCATGACGAAGGGCAGCGCGCTTTCAGGCTTCTGGTCGCCCATGTTGGGCTGCGCCGTTGCCGGGATTGCTGCCAAAGCCAGAACGAATGCCGATTTCACAAAGGTTTTCATGGGCCCCTTCCTCATATTTTCGATGATCCTATGCCATAGGCACGGGTTGGAGCCAGCCCTGCCCCGGCCCGCTTTTGGCGGCTTTCGGGACGCAGGAATCGCTCGGCCATGCCTGACTGGCCGTCATAATATCCTGTGAAAGCGGGCAAGAGAAAGGCCGACGGGCCTATTTCCGGCGCCGCTCATCCGTCCGGATCAGGCCAAATCAGGCTAGAACAGCGCATGTCGAATACCTTCATTCCCATCGGGGCGCCGGTTCACCGGCGCATTCTCAGCCGTCTTGAGACCGCCATGGTCGCCCGGCGCAATGTGCTGGAGATCATTCCTGCCCTGTCCTACCGCCAGCCCATTGTGTCGGGCGAGATGGTGATGCGCTGGCACATGCTGGCCGATCCGGCCGGCATGAAGCGGGTGATGCTGGACAACCTGCCCAACTATCCCAAATCCGAAATCATGAAGCGGATGCTGCGTCCCGCCGTCGGCGAAAGCCTGTTCAATGCCGATGGTCCGAACTGGAAGTGGCAACGTCAGGCGGTCGCGCCGGTTTTCACCCATCGCAACGTGCTGGCGCTGGCCCCGGCCATGACCGCGACGGCGCAGCGCACCTGTGCCCGGCTGGCGCGGGGCGGCCGGCAGGAACTTGTCGCCGAAATGCTGACCGCGACCTTCGACGTCATCTGCGACGTCGCCCTGTCGGGCCGCGAGCATTTCGACAGCGACACGTTTGGCGAGGCGATCACGGAGTATTTTCGTACAGCGGGCCGCGCCTCGCTGCTGGATTTCCTCGCTGTGCCAGAATGGTTTCCCCGGCCCGGACGGCTACTGGCATCGCGCTCCGTGCAGGTGATGCATTCCATGGTGGGCGCCGCCATCGAGGCCCGCCGCCGCGACGCCAATCCACCCGCCGACGACCTGCTGGCGCGGATGCTCGCCGCGCAGGACCCGGAAACCGGGCACCGCCTCAGCGCCGAAGACCTGATCTTCAACATGCAGTTCTTCATCGTGGCAGGGCACGAAACCACCGCCCTGGCGCTGGCCTGGGCGCTGTACCTGCTGGCCAATGTGCCGGAAGAACAGGAGCGCGCCCGTGCGCAGGCGCGGGACCGCCTCCAGGGCCGCGCCGCCACGCCAGAAGACCTGCCGCATTTGCCGCTGGCGCGGCAGATCCTGGAAGAGTCCATGCGGCTATATCCGCCGGTGGGTCTTCTCGCCCGTACCGTGCTGGAGAATGATGAGCTGTGTGGCCGCGAGATGCGCCCCAATGACATCGTGTTCCTGCCGATCTGGGCGCTGCATCGCCACGAGTTGTGGTGGGACCAGCCCGAGCATTTTCGTCCTAACCGCTTTGCCGCAGAAAGCAGCGCCAGGCTGAACAAGTATCAGTTTCTGCCCTTTGGCGTGGGGCCGCGTGTGTGCGTGGGCGCCGACTTCGCCATGATGCAGGCGCAGATTATCCTGGCGACGGTGCTGCAGAATTTTGAATTCACCCCGGCCACGCCCGCGCCCAAGCCCATCATGATGATGACGGTTCGGCCTGAACCAGGCGTGTTCCTGAATGTCCGGCGCTTAGGCTGACAGCGCGTAGTAGGCGGTCTCCGCGAACAGGAATTCCGACATGTTCAGCCTGTTATAGTCATAGTGCGTGACCACGCGGGTGACGGCGTCACGCGCCTGCGGATGCCCCGCCAGCGCAATAAGCGTCGCTCCGGCCAGCGGATTGCGCATGTAAACGCGTTCATACGCTTTGCGCTCGCCTGCCTTGGCCTTGTCCGCCATTTCCGACAGCTTGTGCGCATCGGCCTGGGTCTTTTGCGGGAACCAGGCTGCGCCGTACACCGCTCGCCAGTTGGCATGGCCGAACACCTTGGTGTCACTGTTGTCGAACTGCTTGTAGGCATCGATCGCGGCCAGTGCCCCGGCGGCATTCACGTCCAGGCCCTTGCGGTAGTAGGCGACGAGCTTGGGATCGGTTTCCATCACCGCCAGACAGGCGAGCGACGCCTGGCAGCCGATGTAAATCCACAACTGCGTGCTGTCGATATTGGCGATGGCGCTGCGGTCGAAGGGATAGCCTTCGGCGCACAGCTCCATGCGGGTCTTTTCGCTGTGTTCGGGTTTCTGCACCAACGCGGTGCGATAGCGGTCCAGCCAGATCGGATCGCCGGTGACCTGATGCATCACCCGCAGCATGTAGAGATGGCGCACCGCGTCGCGGAACAGATGGCCCTTGAAGTCGCCGCGGAATTCGCCCTTGAACTGGCCGGTGCAGGGCGGCCGCCATTCATAGCCCTGCAGTGCGTTGCCGACCTCGGTCATCTTGGCAACGATTTGTTTTTTTTCGGCAGCGTTGGGGATGCCGCTCTTCAGATAGGTGCTGAGGCCATAGAACCAGGGATGGGTCTGGTCGTCCGAGGTCAGCGGATAATGACACTGCCCATCCGTGCCCACGCCGCGCGCGATGAAGCCCGGCACGTCGGACACCGAAGCGCATTTCAGCAAACCCTGCGACAGGCGGCGGGCATTGGCGCGGTCCTCTTCGCGGCCCGTGCGGCGGGCGCGTTCACAGGCGGCGGGAAGATAGAGGCCGGTGAACATCGGGCCGTTTTCGATCGGACTCCACCAGCCGATGGCGTTGGGCCGTCCCAGCCGCGTGTCTTCGGGCGTTGGAAGTTCGCCGACATAATCCAGCATCACGCCATAGGGATCGATACGTTCGCGCCAGAGGCGAGCGTGTGCCTGTTCCACCGCGCCTTCAAGCGTAAGCGCGGGTTGGGCGATAGCAGCGGGCGCGGCCAAGATGGCGGCAGAGGTCAGCAGGAATCCCCGGCGGTTCATATCAGTGCGCCAGGCTGACAATGCCCTTGTCGCGGAGCAACTGGATGAAGAAGACGCGGATATTCTCTGCCCCGCCGCGGTTGAGATCGTCGCCCGGCGTTGACTTGCGCTCGTCCAGGGGATCGAGCTGCGCACCCTTGTCCGACAGGAATGTGATCACGGCTTCGGGCTCAGGCGCGGTGCGATTGGAAACCGCGACATGCATCACGCTGCGACCGCCGCGCGCCACGGCCTTGAGGTTGGGATCGAGCTCATAGGCATACTGCATGGCCGACAGCTTGCCGCTGCCAGCCGCCGCCATGGCCAATGTCAGGCCATCGGGTCCGACGTAATTCTTCCTGGCGCCGGCATCGACCAGCACCTTCATCGCTTCGGGCGAACCGGCGCGGGCCGCGAACTGCAGCGGCGATGTCGGCGCGGGGAACGGCTTGGGCCGGTCCGGGATCACCACCGGCGGCGGCGGCAGGGCGACGGCATTGGCATCGCCGCCCTTGGACAGGACCAGCTTGACGAAATCGGCGTCGCCGGACGCGGCGGCGATATGGATCACCTGCCGCCCTTGCACGTCGCGATGCTTGAGATCCGCGCCTTGCGAGACCGCCCGCATGGCGAAGGGAATGTTGCCCACGATCACAGCCGCCTCGACCACCGTCGCGCCGCCGGGAATCTGGGCGTTGACGTTGGCACCCGCTTCCAGCAGCCGCACCGGGGCCTGCGCATCCTTGCTGCGCAGCGCGAAGAACAGCGGCGTCCAGCCACCCTTCTCCACCACATTCACCTGCGCGCCGCGCTTGATGAGGTAGGAGATATTATCGGCCTTGCCGTACCGCGCCGCCCACATCAGCGGTGTCTGCCCGCGCGGATCGGCGCCGTTCACCGCCGCGCCCTTGGCGATCAGCGCTTCCAGAACTTCGGGGGTGGATGCGCCGGCGCAAAGCTGCAACGGCGTCACGCCTTCGGGACGGGCAAGCTTCACATCGGCCCCTGCCCCCACAAGGCTCGATACGATTCCCGGATGACCAAGCTCGCAGGCCAGCGCCAGCGGCGAGATACCGGCGGCTTCCAGCGTGTTGGGCTTTGCGCCCGCCGCCAGCAGCAGCTTCACCGCTTCGTCATTCTGACGGTCGACCGCCCAGTCCAGAATGGTAGACTGGTCGGCCATGCGCGCATTGGCATCGGCCCCGCTCGCCAGCAGGCTTTTGACGGTGGCGTTGTCGTTGCCGCGCACCGCCTGCGCCAGGCGGTCTTCCGTCTCGCCTGCAAAGCTGGCGGCCGTTCCGGCCGCCAGAAGCAGAACGCTGATACCAAACGCCGCCTTCATGCCATTGCTTTCGATAGAAGTGCCTTTAGATCAGCCCGCTGAGACGGCCGGTGCTGTCACCCAGCTTTTCGACCTTCACGTTCAGCTCGTCCATCATCGACAGCATCAGGTTGGTCATCGGCACATCCTTGGCGTTGAAGTGACGATTGCCCTTGATGCCGCCGCCGCCGACGATCAACGGCAGGTTGCGATGGTTGTGCTCATTGGGATCGGCAAGGCCCGCGCCCGCCAGGAAGATGGTGCTGTCCAGCAGGCTGCCTTCGCCTTCCTTGGTTTCGCTCATCCGCTTCAGGTAATAGGCCACCTGTTCCATGTGCAGCGTGTTGATCTTGGACAGCTTGGCCAGCTTTTCCGGATCGTTGCCATGGTGACTGATCGGATGGTGCGCGTCCGCCACGTTGATTTCCGGATAGCTGTTGTTGCTGCCTTCGCGGCCGATCATGAAGGTTCCGACGCGGGTCAGGTCCGCCTGCATCGCCAGGATCTGCAGGTCGATCATCATGCGGGCATATTCCTGGAAATTTTCCGGGATGCCGGCGGGACGGGCATAGGTTGGCATGGCGACCGCGCCGCGCTGCTCCAGCTTCTGGATGCCGCGTTCCAGGTCGCGGATCGACGTCATGTATTCGTCGACCTTCTTCTTGTCGTCGGAGCCCAGCGACACTGACAGGCGCTTGGCGTCCTGCGACACCAGGTCGAGAATGCTGGCCTGGCGCTTCAGTTCCATCAGGCGCGACTTGGCGTCGGCCATGTCGTTTTCGCCGAACAGGCGCTCGAACACTTCGCGCGGATTGGTGGTGACCGGCAGCGGCGAGGCCTCACCCGACCAGGAGATCGTGTTGGTGTAGGCGCAGGAATAGCCGCTGTCGCAGCTTCCCACCAGGCTGGGCGATTCCAGGCCCAGCTCCAGCGACGGGATCTGCGTGATCTCGGCGAACTGCTTGGCGACGATCTGGTCCATCGAAACGCCGTTGCTGATGCCGGCGCCGTCGGTCTTCTTGACATGAACGCCGGTCAGGAACGTGCCGCAGCAGCGGGCATGGTCGCCGGCGCCATCGCCCAATGCTTCGGCCTGGACATGATCGAGGCCGCTCACCACCGCGAAACGGTCGCGATACGCTTCCAGCGGCTTGAGGATGGGCGACATGGTGTAGCCCGCCCCGGTTTCCTTCGGTAAGAAGTCGTTCATCACCATGCCGTTGGGCGTGTAGATGACCTGCAGGCGCTTGCGCGACGCGGTGGCGGCTTCCACCGCGATGGCCGACGAGCCCATGGCTTCCAGCAGCGGCAGTGCGATGGTGGCACCTGCGCCGCGCAGGACAGTACGGCGATGCATGGCTTTGCGCGTGATCATCATTTTGCAGGTATCCTCTTCATGACGAATGGAACACTTTGGACAATTCCCATGACTATCGTGTTCATACGATAGTCGTCCTGACGGGCGCGGTCGCGAACCTCGCGAACGGCCGGCATGTCGTAATATTCAATGCCCCGGCCCAGGCCGTAGGTCATCAGGCGCTCGGTCAGCGCTTCGACGAACTGTTCCTTGCGCGCCATCAGGATGCTTTGCAGGCCGGCCGGCCCTTCGAACTTGGTGCCATCCGGCAGCACCGCCGAAGCGTCAATCGGCTTGCCGGCAAAGCTGGTGCGCCAGGCGCCAACCGCATCGTAATTCTCAAGGCTGAAGCCCAGCGGGTCCATCTTGTTGTGGCAGGACGCACAGACCGGATTGGCGCGGTGCATTTCCATCTGCTCGCGCACGCTGAGCAGCTTGCCGTTCTTGGCGTCGTTCAGGGCTGGAATGTCCGGGGGCGGTGGCGGCGGCGGGGCGGCGAGGATGTTTTCCAGAATCCACTTGCCGCGCATCACCACCGAGGTGCGATTGTTGTACGAGGTGACGGTGAGAACACTCGCCTGCCCCAACAATCCGCCACGGCGCTTCTTGGGATCGAGGGCCACCTTGCGGAAGGTCGTGCCGTAGATGCCGGGAATGCCGTAATGCTCGGCCAGGCGCTGGTTCAGAAAGGTGTAATCGGCGTCCAGGAAATCTAACGCGCTGCGATTTTCGCGGATGATGCTTTCGAAGAACATCTCCGTTTCGGTCAACATGGCGGTGCGCAGGCGCTGGTCGAAATCGGGATAGGCGACGCGGTCGGGCTTTTGCGCTTCCAGACGACGCAAATGCAGCCACTGGCCAGCAAAGTTTGCGGTCAGCGCCTTGGACTTGGGATCGGCCAGCATGCGGCTGACCTGACGCTGCAGAACCTCAGGCTTGCTGAGCTGACCCTTTTCAGCGGTCGCCAGCAATTCCTCATCCGGGATGCTGCTCCACAGGAACAACGACAGGCGCGATGCCAGTTCCAGATCCGTGATGCGGCGCACCGAACCGGGACGGCTGCGCGGCGGATCGGTTTCGCGCAGGAACAGGAAGTTGGGCGACGACAGCACCACTTCCAGACCGGCTTCGATGCCATGGTCGAAGGTCGCACCCTTGCGGCCCTCATGGTACATGGTCATCAACGGCGCAATGTCGGCGCTCGTCACCGGACGGCGATAAGCCTGACGCGCCAGTGTGCCGAAAATCTTGCGGGCGCAGGCGGTTTCGGAAATCCCCTCGCCCGGCCGGCACGTGAAAATCTTGCGGCGGCTGGGCGTGTCGCCCGCGCCCTTGATCTCATACGGCCCGGCAACCGAAATCGCCTGCACATCGCGCGCCGCGATCACATCGCCGTGCGGAATGCCGGCATCCTGAAAGCCCGTGGCATGGGCGGGTACCGAAACGGTCTTCACGCGCGCGCCATCGACCTGAATATCCAGCGTCAGCGGCGCCGGCGCTTTCGCGGGCTTGGGCATGCGCAGTTGCTGGATGGTCTTGGGCGCCAGCGTGGTTTCCAGCGTCATGTCCTTGCGGAAGGACGCGCCGATAACGTGCGAACCGGCCTTGAGCGCGACCTTGGTCTCGATCCGGTCGGCGGGATTCTTCTGGATGTCGGCGCCAAGCCCCGGATTGAGGTTCACGATCACCGTGTAATCGGCGTCATAGGGCGCGTAGAACTTGAACGCTCCGCCGCCGCGCGAGCCGAGCGGAAGATCGTCGCTGGCCCGTTCGTTGACA
>Ga0222713_10003460_pt1 | contig 16377 bp, 11 predicted proteins | sample C33_649DmetaG_FD_165061 | JGI IMG/M metagenome (GOLD analysis project Ga0222713, IMG submission 165061) | Estuarine water microbial communities from San Francisco Bay, California, United States - C33_649D | ecosystem: Environmental > Aquatic > Marine > Unclassified | place: USA: California...
TTTGATTCTTATTTTATATCTGTTTATTCTAAAAAACGTATTCAGAATACTAATGGAAAGCTATTAATTGCCATGAAGCTTGATCCTTTGAATGCAATTGAAGTTAATTATGGAGATATATTTCTAATTCCAGCAAATTATCAAGAAGTAGAACCATCGTATAATCCAGGAGAATTTGATTTCAAATCCTATTTAAAGGATAAGCAGATCTATTTTCAGATGTTTCTTCAAGCAGATGAGGTTAAACGTGTTTCCCAAAATACTGGCAATCCATTCATATCATTTGCACTCAAATTAAGGAAAGATCTGGTAAAAAAGTTCGACAGGTATATACCTGACCAGGAGGCCTCTTCAATGGCATCAACTCTGATTCTAGGCTACCGAGCGGATCTTAATAAAGATCTTATTGAAGCTTATTCAAAAACTGGTACAATGCATGTACTTTCTGTATCAGGAATGCATGTTGGAATTGTATTTCTTGTTTTGTCTTTTTTGCTTAAACCGATGAGCAGAAGCAAAAAATTAATTTTGCTAAGAGCCATTATCATTATTGCAGTAATTTGGTTCTACGCGCTGCTTACCGGATTTTCACCATCCGTCTGCAGATCTGCACTCATGTTAAGTTTTGTGGTGTTGGGAAAGGCGATGAATAAAAATCAGAATACCTATAATTTAATCGCTATCTCTGCTTTTTTTTTGCTTTTGTATGATCCATTTTATTTGTTTGACCTTGGTTTTCAGCTGTCCTATCTGGCTGTTATTGGCTTGGTATATTTCCATCCAATAATTTTCAATGTACTTTATATTAAAAATAAATTATTAGAACATGTTTGGAGCTATTGCGCTTTATCAATTGCAGCACAATTAGCTACCTTTCCACTTAGTATTTACTATTTCCATCAATTCCCAGTTTATTTTTTGCTAAGTAATTTGCTCATCGTGTTGCCTGTTGCATTCATCATGTATGCAGGTATTACTTTCTTAATCATTCCATACCCCTTAATTATACTGCCTCTTGGCAAGTTTCTAAATTGGCTAATCAATTTTACAAATGACATTTTATACAAAGTTGAACAACTGCCATTTTCAGCCATGGAAGGCATTTGGGTAAGTACTTTTGAGTACATGCTGATTAGTTCATTGCTTATTTCAATCGTGTTCTGGCAATTATTTAGAAATAAAATCATCATCTGGCTAACATTATCTATTAGTATTATACTTGCTGTCAGTCTGTCTATGAAATCAATTGAAAATTTTAATAGACATGAATTGATCTTTTATAGTCTTCGAAAAAATACTGCAATAGCTTATTTGTTTAAAGGTCAAAGTATTGTTATTACTGATGTAAAGCCGTCTGATAAACGAAATACGTATTCAATAAAACCTTCAATTTCAATGGTTGGTAGTGAAGAAAGTCTTGTTTTTGATCCTGAAAAACAATTTTCAGGATCTAACTACTGGTCAGATTCTGATTTTATGCAATTCGGCAATTTCAGGATACTTAGGTGGAGAAATGAATTTAATAAGCTTGTTCTCAACAAGAGAATAGCAGTTGATTTGTTGCTTTTAAGCAAAGGCTCGGCAAAGGGATTACGCTATATTAGTGAGGTGGTTGACTTTAAATCTGTAATTATAGATTCATCTAATCCGGAGTATAAAATAAAGGCTTGGCTAAGGGAAGCCAAAAGTTTAAAAATTACTTGTATTTCACTAAAGAAATACCCGGCATATATCGTTAAGCTAGAATAATTTGTTTTTTAATAAAACAAATTGTACGGCATTGGCTTGATCGTATATTTAGAGCTTTTCCTTTACTTCGAGGAGAAAATGTTTGAGTCGCTCTAAAGAGTCAATTACTTTTTGATTCTCTTTTTCTTCGTTTTTATTACTTCGAAGATGATCTTTTGCACCTTGAAGGGTATATCCTTTATCTTTTACAAGACTAAAGATGATTCTTAAATTCTCAACGTCATCGGGACTGAACAGACGGTTGCCCTTTTTATTTTTTTTGGGTTGAAGAATTTCAAATTCTCGCTCATAATAACGGATCTGAGACGCATTCACATCAAACATTTGGGTTACTTCACCCATAGTATAGTACAACTTTGTGATTTCTCGATCTTTGTATGGCATAGCCTTAATTTTTCTTTGTAAAAATAATACTATTTGACCATTTAACAACAGAAGTGAAGTGCCAAAACCTTTTTTCTTCCATCAAACATCGAAAAATTAACCATTTTGGTAAAATGAGCCATGTTTATTGAATATGAATTTTGTATCCAAATATTCTTATATTCTCCACACACAAATCCGCATCAATATTTATATTTGCAGAATAGCTAATCAAGGATGACTACCAAAGAAATAAGACAGAGTTTTTTAGATTTTTTTGCCAATAAAGGGCATCAGGTAGTTTCATCGGCACCTATTGTGGTGAAAGACGATCCTACATTGATGTTTACCAATGCAGGTATGAATCAGTTTAAAGATCTTTTTCTGGGTGAAGCTACAATTAAGTATTCGAGGGTTGCAGATACACAGCGTTGTTTACGTGTATCAGGTAAGCATAATGATCTTGAAGAGGTTGGAATTGATACCTATCATCATACCATGTTTGAGATGCTTGGTAATTGGAGCTTCGGCGATTATTTTAAAAAAGAGGCCATTGCCTGGAGCTGGGAACTTTTGACTGAAGTTTATAAAATCCCAAAAGACCAGTTATATGTAAGTGTATTTCAAGGTGATGAAAAGGAGGGCCTTCCTAAAGATCAGGAAGCATTTGAAATTTGGAAGAACTATATTTCTGAAGATCGAATTCTTCTTGGCAATAAAAAAGACAATTTCTGGGAAATGGGTGAAATTGGTCCCTGTGGGCCATGTTCTGAAATCCATGTAGATATGCGGCCAGAATCTGAACGCAAAAAAGTAAATGGAAGTACACTGGTTAATCAGGATGATCCACAAGTGATTGAGGTTTGGAATAATGTATTTATGCAATATAACAGACTCAAAAATGGTTCACTTGAAAAGCTTCCAAATCAGCATGTTGATACAGGCATGGGATTGGAGCGTTTAGTTCGGGTTATTCAAAACAAAACATCAAATTATGATACGGATGTATTTCAGCCATTGATCCAGTATATTTCAGAGCAATCGAGCACTCCATATCATGGAAATTCAATTCCTGGCCAAGAGGGTTGGGGTTCTGCCGTTGCCATGCGAGTAATGTCTGATCATATTCGTGCCATTTGTTTTTGTATTGCCGATGGAACACTGCCTTCAAACAATAAGGCCGGTTATGTAGTTCGACGAATTCTCAGAAGAGCAGTGAGGTATGCCTATACTTTTCTTAATCTAAAGGAGCCATTTTTAAATAAACTTGTTCCAATACTCGCAGATCAGTTTGATGGTGTGTTTTCTGAACTTAAAAAACAACAAGATTTTGTTCAAAAGGTTGTTCTTGAAGAAGAAATTTCTTTTTTAAGAACCTTATCTGCAGGAATTCAACGTTTTGAACGTTTTGAAACAACAGATAAACTAATCAAGGGTGACTTTGCTTTTGAGTTATATGACACTTTCGGCTTTCCAATTGACCTGACTGAGCTTATGGCAAGGGAAAAAGGCTGGACAGTTGATATGGCGGGGTTTGAATCTGAACTTCAGCAGCAAAAACAGCGTTCACGTGCGGCCACAGCAATTGATACCGGCGACTGGGTCATCGTAACTGAAGGAGATGAGATTGAATTTGTTGGATACGATTACCTGGAAAGCGATTGTAAGATCCTTAGATATCGTAAGGTAACTGCAAAAGGAAAGGATCAGTTTCAGGTAGTTTTGAACCGTACTCCATTTTATGCAGAGAGTGGCGGTCAAGTAGGTGATACCGGTAAGATCGAAGATCATACCGGATTGTTTGAATACGAGATAAGGGATACAAAAAAAGAAAACGGACTGATCATTCATTACTTGGATCAGATTCCAGATAGCCCTTCAGGCACATTTAGAGCAATAGTAGATCCGATAAACAGGATTGCTACAGAAAATAATCATTCGGCTACACATTTGCTGCATGCAGCTTTAAAACAAGTTTTGGGGGCGCATGTGAATCAAAAAGGCTCTCTCGTAAATGGAGATTATCTTCGTTTTGACTTTTCTCATTTTTCAAAAGTTACGGATCAGGAGCTTGCAGAAATAGAAACGATTGTTAATGGTAAGATCCGTGAAAATATTAATTTAAAAGAAGAGAGAAATGTTCCATATCAGGATGCTATCAATTCTGGTGTGACTGCACTTTTTGGTGAAAAATATGGAGATTTTGTACGTATAATCACTTTTGACGATCATTTTTCAAAAGAATTATGTGGTGGAACCCATGTAAAAGCCAGTGGGCAGATTGGCTATTTTAAAATACTTTCAGAAAGTGCAGTTGCTGCTGGCGTTAGAAGAATAGAAGCAATCACTGCCGGAGCTGCAGAGAAATTTATTAACGGGCAGAATGAACAGATTAAAGGGCTTAAGGACTTGCTTAAAAATCCGAATGATATTTTAAAATCGGTTGAAAGCCTTTTAGAAGAGAATAATCGTTTAAAAAAGGAAATCGAAAAAACCATTCTTGAGCGTTCAGCAGGTTTAAAACATGAACTTGTGAAAGATGTATTAAACATAGACGGGGTTAATTTTCTTGCTAAACAGGTCGACTTGCCCAATACAGATGCGGTAAAAACCCTGGCATATGCTGTGAAAGATCTTTTAGATAATCTATTCCTTGTTTTAGCCTGCGAAATTGATGGAAAGCCAAGTTTGACGGTTATGGTTTCAGAAAATCTTGTCAAAGAGAAAGGTCTTAATGCAGGAACTATTGTTCGTGAACTTGCAAAAGAAATTCAGGGTGGTGGCGGAGGACAACCATTCTTTGCCACTGCAGGTGGAAAAGATAGTTCAGGAATAGCAAGCGCCTTAAATAAAGCAAGATTATTTCTTTAAAGCACAATGATTGAGGCAATTATAAAATTTTAATAGCCTTACTCAATTTATATTGATTGGTGTTTTTCTTATTTATCTCTACTCTAGCCATTATTGCTATTCTAATTATAATATAATGCTTGACATTGCTGAACAATTAAAGCTTATCAATAATACCTGGTTTTATACAATGATTATTACAATTAAAGTACCAGTAATAAAAATTGCTTGTGCAAGAGCATTGAATACTCATTTATAATCAATTGCTTATCTTTGCAAGAGAATTTTCACCTATTATTTTTAATGACACTAAGCCCTGACAGTTTAACTGATAAATACCAACTTGTAGTTGGACTAGAGGTACATGTTCAATTATCTACATCAAGTAAGATTTTTTCTTCTGACTCTGCTGGTTTTGGAGGAGGTCCAAATGAACACATTAGTTCGGTTAGCTTAGGTCTGCCAGGTACCTTGCCAAAACTTAATAAAAAAGTGGTGGAGTATGCCATTAAAATGGGGCTTGCAACCAATTGCCAGATAAATACCAATACCCATTTTGATCGAAAAAATTATTTTTACGCAGATCTTCCAAAAGGTTTTCAAACTACTCAGGATAGCCAGCCCATATGTACATCAGGATTTATTGATGTAAAAGCAGATGATCATTCTACCAGAAAGATCAGAATTCACCGAATACATATGGAAGATGATGCCGGTAAAAGTATGCATGATCAAGACGAAGTTGACTCACTGATTGATCTTAATCGTGCAGGTGTACCACTTATAGAGATTGTTTCGGAACCTGATATTCGCTCTGCACATGAAGCTGCAGCCTATTTAAATGAAATCCGCAAACTGGTAAGATATCTTGATATCTGTGATGGTAACATGGAGGAGGGTAGTATACGATGTGATGCGAATATTTCTGTGAGACTGAAAGGTGCAACAGAATATGGTAACCGATGTGAGGTTAAAAATCTGAATTCAATCAAGAATCTGCAAAGAGCGATTGATCATGAATTTATCAGGCAAGCGCAGCTTCTAGAAAAAGGAGAATATATAGAACAAAATACGCTCAACTTTGATGCTGAAACTGGACATACTAGTCCGTTAAGAAGTAAAGAAACAGCCAATGATTATCGCTATTTCCCTGAGCCAGATCTGCCCCCACTTGTTATTGATGAAAAATACATCGCCGAGCTTAAACAATTAATACCTGAACTTCCTGCAAAGAAGATAGAGCGATATATTTCTAAGCTAGGTCTGTCTGAATATGATGCAATTCTGCTTTCATCTGAGAAAGAAATTGCAGCATATTTTGATGAGCTTATAACCTATAATAGCCATTTTAAAGCATCAGCAAATTGGGTGGCTGGACCATTGAGAACGCATCTTCATGATTCCGGAACACATGTCAAAGATTTTAAAGTTCAACCTAAGGTTCTATCAGAATTAATTGAGCTTATTGATGCTGGAAAATTAAATTATTCTGTTGCAGCACATCAGATTTTCCCCGAGCTGATCAAAAATCCATCGATATCTGCTGAGGATGCAGCAATTTCTCTGCAGGTTTTGATAGATACTGATGCTGATGATTTAAGTTTGCTTATTGAAGAAGTGCTGAACAGTTATCCCGATAAGGTGAAAGAATACCAAAATGGTAAAAAAGGCGTTTTAGGATTATTTATGGGTGATCTTATGAAAAAAACAAAAGGTAAGATTAATCCTCAGATTGCCAGTAAGTTAGTAATAGAAAAATTAGAAAGTATATCGTGAAAAAAATAGTGATAATTGCCCTGCTTGGGATTTTTGTTAGTTCCTGTAAAAATAATGATGAACTAAGTATTTCAGGGAAAATTGAAAATGCAAAAGATATTAAAAAGGTATTACTTTATGAGGCTGATCAATTAGTTGATTCAGCTTTTTTAAATGAAAGTAATGAGTTTAAATTTCGCAGGGTTACACCTGATCCCAATTTTTACACCCTTGTTATAGGTGAGAAAAATTTTCTAATTGTAGGCCAAAATGGTGATGCATTACAGTTTAAATCTGATTATTCAGATCCCACAAATACGTACGATATTAAAGGTTCAGTCGATTCTGAAAAGATACGTGACTTTAATAAGCTGAGTAATGAATACGGGAAAATATATCAAAAAATTCAGGACGATTATGCAGCGCTTATAAATTCGAACCCTGCTGCAAAAGATTCAATATACAATGTTTTGATGCCTCAATTCCAGTTAAATATGGATAAGTTTTCTAAAGAAGCGTTTGAGTTTGTTCAGTCTAATAAAGATAACCTGGCAGGATTTTATGCTGCAGGCACCATTGATCAGAATAAATATGAACAGCAATTGATCGTATATGCCGATGAGATTAAGTCTAATTTTCCTAAGAATGGTGCTGTACAATCATTTGTGGCTAAAATGCAAGGCCTCAAGCCAGTTTCAATTGGTCAGTTTGCACCTGATTTTCAGTTGCCTGATCAAACGGGAAAAGAATTCAAGTTGTCCGATTTTAAAGGAAAATATATACTTCTTGATTTTTGGGCTTCATGGTGTGCTCCCTGTCGTGATGAAAACCCCAATATTGTAAAGCAATATGAAAAGTTTAAAAGCAAGAACTTTATGGTGCTTGGCGTTTCTTTAGATGATGACCGTGCTGCATGGCTGAAGGCTATAAAAGATGATCAGTTGAATTGGCCACATCTATCAGAATTAAAAAGATGGGATGGGAAAGTAACTTTACAGTACAAAGTTGAAGGAATACCAGCTTCATTTATACTTGATCCAGAAGGTAAGATTATTGCAAAGAACCTAAGAGGTGTTGAATTAGAGCAATTTTTGGGAAAGACATTAAAATAACTGTTTTAATTGTAAATTCGGTAAAAGTTTACAATTTGTTAATAAAGGCTTAACGTAATGATAGAACTAAGAGGTTATTTTTACAAAAATTAATCCAATTTATGAGTACAACTAAGCATAAGATTCTGATTGTTGATGATGAACCTGATATACGGGAGCTTATTGAGTACAATTTAAAAAAGGAAGGTTATCAGGTGTATACTGCTTCTAATGGTCAAGAAGGTGTTACTGAAGCCAAACGGGTGTTGCCTGATCTCATTATACTTGATATCATGATGCCCAAAATGGATGGGATAGAAGCCTGCAGGATTCTTAGAACGATGAACGAGTTTAAGAATACATTCATGGTATTTTTAACTGCAAGAAGTGAAGAATACTCCGAAATTGCTGGGTTTAATGTGGGTGCAGATGATTATATAGCTAAACCAATCAAACCTCGTGCACTTACCAGCAGGATCAATGCGATTTTACGACGTAATGCGCATTCTGAAGAAGCAGAAGTAGAAAATAAAGTTGAAATAGGCGATCTAATTATTGATCGTGAAGCATTTCTTGTATTCCGTAATGGTGAAAAAATTGTTCTTGCCAAAAAGGAATTTGAGTTACTCTATCTACTGGCATCTAAGCCAGGTAAAGTTTATACCCGTGATGTAATTCTGAAAAGCATTTGGGAAGATTCTGTTGTCGTAACTAACCGCACAATCGATGTTCATATTCGTAAACTTCGTGAAAAACTGGGTGATAACTATGTCAGTACAGTAAAAGGAGTGGGATATAAATTTGAGCTAAAGTAAGAAAGCGAGAAAGCAGAAAGCCTTTTTAAAGCTGAAAGCCTTTTTAAAGCCGAAAGCAGGAAAGCCGAAAGCGAGAAAGCAGAAAGCAAGAAAGAAAGCAGAAATTAAAATACTATAAACATATTATCTTTAAGCTTTAGCCTTTTAGCTCTAACCTTTAAGCTTTAGCCTTTTAGCTTTTAGCTTTAACCTTTACCCTTTTAGCTTTTAGCTTTAAGCTTTCCCCTTTAACCTTCCTTAGTTCTTAAATTAAAGCCTAAATTTGCATTCTAATTTATAATGTGTGAAGTTTCCAAAATTCGAGGACCTTATTCTTTTTGAAAACGATAATCTTATCGTCGTTAATAAACCAGCCTTTTTAAGTTCGCTTGACGACAGGGAAGGTGGGGACAATAATTTGTTAAGAATGGCCAAGCACTATTCTGATGATGCACAAATTTGCCATCGTTTAGACAGAGAAACCTCAGGGGTATTGATCATTGCTAAAAACCCTGAAACCTACCGCCATGTTTCCATGCAATTTGAACACCGAAAAGTTAATAAGGTGTATCATGCCGTAATTAATGGGACTCATGCTTTTGAGGAACTTCACGTGGATTTGCCTATTTTAAACCTAGGAGCAAAGAACGTAGCAATAAACAAGCAGGAAGGTAAACCTGCAGAAACGGTGTTCAATTCAATTAAATTCTACAAACATTATACCTTAGTTGAATGCAAGCCAATAACTGGAAGAATGCATCAAATAAGGATTCACTTGGCCTCTCAGAGAGCCAATATTGCAGGTGATGAAATGTATGGTGGTAAGACAGTTTACCTTTCCGAAATCAAAAGAGGATATCGCATAGGTAAAGATCAAGAAGAGTTACCCATCATGAAGCGTTTTGCATTACATGCGCGTTGTATTACTTTTAAGATTGATGAGTTTACTGAAATGACTTTTGAAGCTCCATATCCTAAAGATTTTGCAACTTTGATCAAGTTGCTCGATAAGTTTGATTCTTAATTTTTTAGTTTAGAGGCTTCATAAAAAGAAGAAACAGCCTCCCATTGAGGGTCAGATTCAAAAGAAATAGACTCGATAGGACTCTGTTTTTCCTTATATCGTTCCAAAATTTCTATCGCCTTTTTTTGATCTTCAGTTTGGATATAGAGAAGTATGTCACGATATCCAGTCATCGTAGTTGTACCTACGTAACAATAATCTCCTAAAACCTTAATAATTCCTGTATGATTTCTGTTTATAAGTTATTAAAAATCAGGGCTTCTTTTTCTGTTGGGTGTCCGTCTTTATTTTTATCTAAAGTATTCACCATGATAAAATTGACAGCGAAAAACTAAATTTTTCTTTAAAATCAATATAACGGTCATTGATTGAAGCCAGACATGGTTTCCCATTTGCTTCAAATTTAAGCGTTGTGAAATTTTGATTAATGGAAGGAGCTTCAATTTTTGTTGGTTCTGAGTCCACTTTTTTGTTTTGTGAACAAGATATTAATGAAAACAGACAAATAAGTATAAAGTAATATTTCTGCATCTTTTAATCAATATTGCTTATCTCCGCTCATCTTTGTCGTCCTGGGCTTTGACCCTTTTCAATCTACAATGGACTCCGGACTAATATCCCAATATCTTCAAAACTTGTTTACTATTCTGTTCTTCACCAAATACTTCAAAGTTGAAGGTTTCATCTCTATTGCGGCGAATAATCACATGTTTAGGAGACGGAAGCAGGCAATGATGAATACCACCATAACCGCTAAGAACCTCCTGGTATGCACCCGTATGAAAGAAGCCTATATACTGAACCTTTCGGGTTTTAGGCATAAATACGTTATTCATATGAGCTTCTTGGCTATAATAATCTTGTCCGTCGCAGGTAATTCCGCCAAGATTTACACTCTCATATTCAGAATCCCAATTGTTTATTGGCGCAAGAATATACTTTTGATTCATTGCCCAAACGTCTGGCAGGTTGGTGATGAAAGATCCATCAAGCATTAACCATTTTTCACGGTCATTCTGTTGCTTACGGCCTAAAACTTTGTAAAGAATACCTGAAGCTTCAGCAACTGTATATTTGCCAAATTCAGTAATAATATCAGGCTCCATAACATCGTGCTCTGCACAAATTTCCTTAATCCTTTTTACAATTTCATTGACCATGTATTCATAATCAAAATCAAATGCTAAAGAATCTTTGAAAGGCATTCCTCCACCAATATCAAGGGTGTCGAGATCTGGGTTTATTTTCTTGAACTTGCAATAAAGAGTAGCATATTTTTCAAGCTCATTCCAATAGTAAGGTGTATCAGAAATTCCTGAATTAATAAAGAAATGAAGTAGTTTTACCTTGAAATTAGGATTTTGAGCTATTTTATGATTGTAGAAATCAATAATATCTTCAATTCGTATTCCTAATCGAGAGGTATAGAATTGAGAGTCAGGCTGTTCTTCGGCAGCAATTCTTATCCCTAAGCTACAAGGAATATCTAATTCATCATCATAGATATTAAACTCTTCCTTGTTATCAAGAACGGGAATAATATTTTTAAAACCATCATGAAGCATATCAATAATGTACTGCTTGTATTGAAAAGTTTTAAATCCATTGCAAATAACTGTTATATTCTTATTTAATGCACCTTTTTTCTCAAGAGCATCAATCATAGGCATATCGAATGCAGATGAAGTTTCCAAGTGAATATCATTACGCAGAGCTTCCTCTACAATATGCCTGAAGTGCGAGCTTTTAGTACAATAACAATATTTATAGCCACCTCTATAGTTGTTTTTAACAATAGCTGCCTGAAACAATAGTTTGGCTTGTTGTATCTTCTTACTGATGATAGGTAAGTAAGTGAATCTGAGTGGAGAACCATAGGTTTCGATCATCTCCATGAGGTTTAGGTCATGAAAATATAATTCATCATCTATGATATCAAAACCATCCTGAGGGAAACCCACGCTTAAATCAAGAAACTCCGCGTAACTCTGCATTTTTTTATAATTTTGGCAAAGATATAAAAAGCATATAGCATAGAACATAATACATTGCTTAAAAATTTTATGTTCTTTTAAAATCTGTGTGGTAAACGAAATGGAATATGCTTGATTTGAATATTATTAAGGTTAAATCTAATATTGCTGCTTTACTGGAGGATCCAGTTTTTCATTTGATGAATAATCAAATAGTCTGCTGTTTTGAGATGGTAGTAATTAATCCTACCCTAAATAAAGAGAATCCAATGAAAGAGTATGCATTTGATATCTTGCTAGGTGGAACAAATTCCTTATTATAGATTAAGTTTACAGGGCTCAATGCCAATTAAAATGACAATAGAAAATACCATAGTTCAGCAAATCCAGAGAGCTGTTTCAGTACTTTATCAAACAGAAATAGCATCAGATAGTATAGTTATTCAGGAAACTCGAAAAGAATTTGAAGGTCAGGTTACTGCTGTTACCTTCCCATTTACCCGTTTTTCAAAAAAAACTCCTGAACAAACCGGAACTGAAATAGGGGAGTACCTGAAGAATAATGTTAAAGAAGTTGAAGACTTTAACGTGATCAAAGGATTTTTGAATTTGTCAATTGCTGATTCTTACTGGGTTGATGAGTTATTAACTACTATTCATAGCAGTTCATTTGGGCAGTTCCCGCCTAACGGACAAAAAGTTATGGTGGAATATTCTTCCCCAAACACGAACAAACCCCTTCATTTAGGGCATGTGCGCAATAATTTACTGGGTTTTTCTGTCGCTGAAATCTTATCTGCAAATGGATATGAAGTAATAAAGGTCAATTTGGTCAATGATCGTGGGATACATATTTGCAAGTCAATGCTGGCCTGGCAACTGTTTGGAAATGGTGAAACGCCTGAAAGCAGCCAACTAAAAGGAGACCACCTGGTTGGTAAGTATTATGTGATTTTTGACAAGGAATATAAAAAGCAGATTGAAGCCCTGACCCACGAAGGGCAAACAGAAGATGAAGCAAAAAAGAATGCTCCGATTATAAAAGAGGCTCAGGAAATGCTTTTGAAATGGGAGGCTGGCGATCAGGAAGTTATAAAGCTTTGGAGCATGATGAACGGCTGGGTTTACTCCGGTTTTGAAGTTACTTATAAAATGCTAGGAGTTGATTTCAAGAAATACTATTATGAATCAGACACCTATCTTTTAGGCAAGGATACGATTCAGGAGGGGCTTGAAAAGGGAGTTTTCCTTAAAAAGGATGATGGATCAGTTTGGATAGATTTAACGGAAGATGGCCTGGATCAGAAACTTGTTCTCAGAGCAGATGGGACTTCTGTTTACATTACTCAGGATCTTGGAACTGCCCAATTGAAATATGACGACTTTAAAATGGATAAGTCTATCTATGTGGTAGGCAACGAACAGGATTATCATTTTAAAGTGTTATTTCTTATTCTCCAGAAATTGGGTAAAACATGGGCAAATGGTCTATTTCACCTTTCTTATGGGATGGTTGATTTACCTTCTGGTAAAATGAAATCTAGGGAGGGCACAGTTGTTGATGCTGATGAGTTGATGGAAGAAATGATCCTGACTGCTAGCGAGAGAACGGAGGAATTAGGAAAAGTTGAAGGATTCACGGAGCAAGAGAAAAAAGACCTTTATAATATGATCGGATTAGGGGCTCTTAAATTTTTCCTGTTGAAGGTTGAGCCTAAAAAGAGGTTATTGTTTGATCCAAGTGAATCGATTGATTTTCAGGGTCATACAGGTCCTTTTATCCAGTATACCCATGCAAGGATACGTTCAGTGATGGCAAAGGCTGATTATAAAAATAAAATTTCCGATAAATATTCAACTATACTTACTGCTCTTGAAAAGGACCTAATTGTTAATTTGGCTAAATACCCTAATGTTATAGCTGCATCAGCTAAAGAATACAGTCCGGCACATATTGCAAATTATGTTTTTGAGTTAGCTAAATTATTCAATAAGTTTTACCATGAAGAAAGCATATTGAAGGCTGAAGATCCGGATGTTAGAAATTTCAGACTAGACCTTTCTGCTGCCACCGCATCAACTATTAATAAAGGAATGAAATTATTGGGAATAAGAGTTCCTGATAGGATGTAGGTAACTGCGTATTGAGTATTGCGTATTGCGTATTGAGTATTGCGTATTGAGATAGATTCTGCTTCATTTCATACAAGCACCTCATGCTTCAGACCTCCTACCTCAGACTTCCTACTTCATACCTCCTACCTCATACCTCCTACCTCATCCCTTTACATTCTCTCATTTTTTAAAATTGATTGATAGCTATCCTTATTTGTTTTTATACACTATCAATTATTGATAAGGATTACAATAGCTTGTTTAAATGCACTTCAGTAAGCAATTTGAATATTGAGAGTTAAAAATAAAGTACATTTTGTAATAATTTTGTTACATTAAACTTACATACTTAATACACTTTTTTCAGTTTAAACTATTATTCTTGCAAATTAATATAAAATCAAGGTTAATAACCAATTAATTAATTTAACAAGAATCAAATGAAAAGAAAATTACTAGCTTTCTTATTATTAGGCTTTTTTGCTTTTACCAACGCAATGGCCCAGAATAAGACAATCACTGGTAGAGTAGTTGGAGCAGATGATGGTCTCCCTCTTCCAGGTGTTTCAGTTCGTGTAAAAGGTGGTGCCGTTGGTACTACAACAAATGTAGATGGAAATTTTTCCTTGTCTGCTCCTATGGATAGCAAGGTTTTAACCTTTACCTACATTGGTTATTTAACTCAAAATATTACAATTGGTTCTGCGGGATCTGTAAATGTTCGATTAGTTTCTGACTCACAGCAAATTGCAGAAGTAGTTGTAACAGGTTATGGTGTTGCCCAGAAACGTGATCTAGGATCTGCAAGTGTACGTGTTACTGGAAAACAAATTGAAAACTTACCAATACAGAGTTTTGACCGTGCATTGCAAGGTCGTGCTGCTGGTGTACAGGTAACCTCTCAAAGTGGTCAGCCAGGTGGTGCAATCAACGTAAGGGTTCGTGGTGTTGGTTCGATCAACGCAGGTAATGATCCGCTTTACATTGTTGACGGTATTCAGCTGAAAACTGGAGGAATTTCCGGACAAGCATCTACTAATACACTAGCATCTATCAACCCAAATGATATCGAAAATATTGAGGTTTTGAAAGATGCAGCTTCTGCTTCTATTTATGGAGCAGCTGCGGCTAATGGTGTTGTATTGATTACTACCAAAAAAGGAAAAAGCGGTGCTACTGTAACTAACTTTTCTGCTCAGCAGGGTGTTATGCAAAATATTGCCCGTTATGATGTGAGCAACGCACAGCAGTACGCTCAATTAATGGTTCCGGCAGCTGTAAATGCAGGTGTAGGCCAATCGGCTGCAGAGTCATTTTTTGGAAATCCGTCTAACGCAACCGCTACAAGCACTAATTGGTTCGATGCTATCGTACGCGAAGGTAAATCAAGAATTTATGATTTATCGTTCTCTGGTGGTGATGCCAAAACAAGTTTCTTTGTTTCTGGTTCTTATACCGATCAAGATGCTCAGGCTATTCAGGCGTTCTTCAAAAGAGGTACTGTTAGAGCTAATCTTGGACACAAGGTTAACGATAAACTAAGTATCAATTCCAATATTTCAATGACTGCGTCTAGAGTATTTGGTTCAATTTCCGACGGTGCCTTTGTAAACAGTCCGTTTTATTATCCATTTACTTTACGTCCGGATGTGCCGATTTATCAGCCTGATGGAACTTATACACAAGGAGCTGCATTAAAGGCTGGTTTCGCATATAACATCGTTCAAGGTGCATATGATGAAGTCAGGGTAGGTAATGCCTTACAAAGTGTAAGTAATTTCTCTGCTACTTATAAAGTCACGCCTTCCCTTTCAATTACCGGATTTGCTGGTATTGATTTCGTTGATACGCGAGATGATAACCAACGTCCTGCTACTATTCCTGCATTTGCTGGTAATGGTGGTACTTCTTCGGTTGTTAACACTCGTAATCTTGATTTTAACTCAAACGTAACAGCTAACTGGAATAAAAGTTTTGGAAGTCACAACTGGGGTGCATTATTTGGTGGTGAATTAAAGGAGCAGAATGTAGAGAGTGCGTCAGCTACAGGTTCTGGATTCCCTAATCCTTTTTTCAGAAGTTTACAGAATGGTACTCCGCTTACAATAGCAGGATTTTTCACTGGATATAAAAAAGCAGGTTTATTCTCTAAGCTTAACTACGACTACAAAGAAAAATACTATGTATCAGGTACTTTAAGATACGATGGTAGCTCACGTTTTGGTCTTGAAAAACAATACGGACTATTTGGTGGTGTAACTGGTACTTGGAGAATCTCCGGTGAAGATTTTCTTGCCGACAATAAAACTATCTCTGATTTAAAACTTCGTGCAAGTTATGGAGTGGTTGGTAATGATCAAATTTCAGATTTTGCATCTCGTGCATTGTTTGGTGCCGGTGGTGCTTATCTTGGTGCTAACGGTATCCGTCCTTCTCAATTGGGTAATGCAAATTTATCATGGGAACAAGCTGCTACAACCAACCTTGGTTTAGATTATGGATTATTTAGCAATCGTATAACCGGTAGTATTGATGTTTATCGTAGAATAAATTCTGACTTATTATTGAGTCGTCCTTTGGTTTCTGATTCAGGATTTGGATCGATTAGTGAAAACGTAGGAAAGGTTCAAAATGAGGGTATTGAATTTGGCTTAAACACAATC
>Ga0222713_10003461_pt1 | contig 16375 bp, 19 predicted proteins | sample C33_649DmetaG_FD_165061 | JGI IMG/M metagenome (GOLD analysis project Ga0222713, IMG submission 165061) | Estuarine water microbial communities from San Francisco Bay, California, United States - C33_649D | ecosystem: Environmental > Aquatic > Marine > Unclassified | place: USA: California...
AGTTTAGATAACACCATAGAAAAGTTAAGTGAAGATGTAGATTTAGAAGAACTACTTAGACAAAGAACCGAAATGATGGATATGTTAGAAAAAATGGGGTTTGTAAAATATGCAACAACCAAAACAGGTGCGTATTATAAATCTAAAGACGGTAAAATCGATTTACATAGTGACCATATAAACTACAAAGATAAAAAAATAAAATTTACTTATGAGGGTAAACCACATCTTATCCCTATTGAAGATTTTCCTAATTGGGTTTATGGTACGCCCTTAGATTTAAATGAGAGTGTTAGAGTTAATAAAAAATTATTAAAAGAACAAACTGAGAATATAAATAAAATATCCATCTTTGATTTTGATGGTACTCTTATGAAAACACCAGATTCTACAGAAGGTAAAAAACAATGGGAAGAATTTTATGGTAAAGATTATCCACATATAGGATGGTGGGGAAAACCAGAATCTTTAGATGATGCAGTTTTTGATATCCAACCAATAGAATCTACAGTATCTGATTATAAAAAAGAAATGGGTAACCCAAACACCTTTGTTATTATGTTAACAGGAAGGTTACCACACCAATCTTCACAAGTAGAAGAACTTCTGGCGTTACATAACATATATTTTAAGGAGTATCATTACAAAAGTAATGGTGATACACTAACAAGTAAGTTAAACACCATTAAATCCCTTCTAAATCGATTTCCACAAGTTAAGGATATTGAGATGTGGGAAGACAGAGAAGCTCACGTCAATGCGTTTGGGGAATGGGGAAAAGAAAATGGTGTAAATATTAAAGTTAATTATATAACAGATGATGTTGTTCCTTTAAATGAATCTACTGAATCTATGGATTCTTATTATGAAAAAGTATCTAAAATAGTTAAACCACCATTTATTTTTAATTTAGAAAAAATGGGTTTTGATTACAGTGAGGTTGAAAGGGTATTATCCCATTACTTCGGTGAAAGAGTATATCTTTACGATGATTCTGCAAAAATGTCTGATGGGGTAGTAATTGAATGGAAATATTGGATTAAAAATAAAAAAGGGTTTACTGTTTACGATGAAGAAGATGATTTTTGGTCAATGTCAAGATATGATGATAATGGTAATGAAATTTATTATGAAGATTCTGAGTCGGGTGTTATCGACACAAAGAAACCTTTTACCGAATCTGTAGAAGATAAACTTTATGATAAAATACTACCAAAGTTACGATTACCATTTGGGGATTTCTTATTAAAAATGGGGTTTGACAGAGATACTATGAAAGAAATATTTGTTAAAAAGTTTGGTCCGGAAACTAGATTTAAATTTTTTACACGTGAAGATGGTAGATATGAATTATATATAAATGATGCAAATAGAAACCAAATATACTTTGAGACTAATGCAGAGAGTATGACAAATTCAGGTGATAAGTATGACGTTTATTGGGAATATTTTGGTGGAGAAACTAAATATAGAAATAGTAAATATAGAAATAGTGATGGTAGAAAAAGGTACAGACAGGATGATGGATTGGGGACTTACGATACTCAAAGTGGTAATTGGGGTGATGCCCCAATAGAAATTAAAAAAGATAAATTTTTTACTGAATCAGAAGATAAATTTCGTAAATACCACACAAAAATATCTAATGTTATTAAACAACCTTACTTCAGAGATTTAAAATCATTAAAAATAGATTTTCAAGATTGGCAGCCAGTCCTATCTATAATATTCGATAGAGAGGTAATTTTAGATGGTGTGTCAGCTTCCCAAACTAACGTATTAGATCCAAATAGTGGAGATATACTCTACTTAGAGTGGGATTGGAAAGAGGGTTATGTATTTGCCAATCGTACAACTGGAGAATATAAAAGCACTCTTCCAGATTAATTTTCAGTTTTAGGTGAAGGTAAGTCCTTTAATGTAGGGTATGACTCATATAAAAAATCCATAACACTATCCTCATTACTATAATACATGTTCCACATATCTACATTAAAACTTTCTTCATAATAATCACCCTCTTCTTCTTCATAAAGATCCATTAACCTATCTTCTTCTGTCACATATTTTTCATAACACCAATCGTAGTAATCACTATCTAATAGCTCTCTATAGTAATCTTCACCGTCCCCTTCGATTCTAAATTGTACAGTCAATACTTTGTCAACATCACAAATAATTTCAAAAATTTCTTCTATTGTATAATCCATAACATATTTTCGAAATAAATATGCTAAAACATAATAATGCGTAATTTTAATTTATTTTTTTTTGCAATGTCTATCATATGTTTGGTTCCTTTACTTTTACCGTCCCAAAAAACCACACAAGCGTCTGCGATATTAGCCATCTCCTCATTTCTTTTATATCCCGCACTTTTGCCGAATATATCCCACATTGCAGGGTATTTTTCTAAGTTATGATGGTTTTCATCGGCATAACGTTCACCTAAACGATCCGCACCACTCGCAGTTCCAGAAATAATCGTTATATCTTTTTGATTTTTTAAAATAGAGTCTAACTTCTTTTTAAGTTTAGGGTAATCGTTAAATGTTCTACTACCCGCAATTATTATCTTCATTTAACTCTATTAATTTATCTAAATACTGTTTCGCTTTCTTTAAATCTTCTATACCATTTTTATCTTTCCATCTTGTAACATACTTAACAATGTTACCTTCAAAGAAATCTAAATTATGTGAATGTGCATAATCCCACATTTCTATACCTCTGTTGTAATGATTAGGGTGAACTACCCTTTCTTTAGACTTACCCATATTTTTTATTACAATAATATGGATTTTAATTAACTATGTCAACTATATGGATCCATTATAATATAAAAATATTCATCACCATATCCAAATTCATCTATATATGTACCACCATAATTTAAAAATGATAATGGTCCGTCACGATCTATCGCGTCCCTTATTATCTCATCATCATCTTCAATGTAAACAATACCTTCTCTAATTGCTTCCACAATAGTTAAACCAGAATCCCAAATGTAACTAGTGATATCATCTTCCATATCTTGAAATATGTATTCTGTTCTTCTTTCAATAAAAAGTTCTTTAAAATTTTCGTCATTATTATATATTTCATAATCTTCATAAACGTCTTCTAACTGACTTTCTAATTTATATAGTTCTGTTTGAATGTCGTCTATCTGATTACGTAATTCTTCATATGTCGATTCATAACGATTTAACTTTTCATTTAATTCCGATATGTCCTCATCATACATAGAATAATATTCTTCTTCATCATCCCCATAATCCACAGTATCCGATAGTTTTTCTATCTCCATACTAATAATATGGATGTTTTCATATAACTTATTTGACTTATGTTCTAATATTTGTTTTTCTTTATTTAAGTCTTCAATATCTTTAGTATATTCCTCTACTTGTTCTTTTAAATCATAATACTCATCACTTAAACCTAATTCTTCTATCATATACTCTTTTGTATCTAATTTTAGAGATTCTTTTTTATTTAGATACCCATTCCATTCTTCTTCTGCAATTTCTTTTGCATTATACATTGCAACATTTTCATTTAAAACTATATGAGATTCTAATAGAGATGTACTAAAAAATTCATAACCTTCTTCATCTATACCTTCTAGAATTTTTTCGTATGCTTCTTCTACAATCACATCTTTAGGAATTATCAATATATTATCAATACCTCGTTTATTTCTGAATTTATCACTTACATTTACAATCGGTACATATGTGTTATTCACTCCATTAAAAGGTTTAAACACAAATGGTGTGATATCAAAATAATCTCCCAACGCCATTTGTTCGAAATCCAATGATTCTTCTGAAGGTATTACCCATTGGGTGTCTTTAACGTTATCGTAATCACCATCAGGTCGATAATTATTTTTATATAATATAGCAATCTTCGCCGCATCACCAGAAGGTATACCGATTTTGTCTTTCATTAGGTTTACCGCATCTTGTAGTTCATCTCCAGTGATATTACTTTTCTGTAATACTTTAAATATTTTTTTCTCCTTAATACCCACAGAATAATCTATACCACTTAAACTTTCTAACAATATGTTTCTAAATTTAATCATAATCTATATTTTAATTCTAATTCATTTAATTTAATAGAATAAAAACTAAGAAAATCGTTTCTGTCATAACTAAGGTCGTCTGTACCATTTTTACTTCTTTCTACCCACGTATCATCGTACCATAAAAACATTTTTTTATCTTTATTTATTCTTACAAATTCTTCTATAGGGTCATCCGTATTTTCTTCATCTATACCATCTAAAGGTTCATAAGATATAAAATAATTTTTATGATACAGTAATTCAAACTCTACATATTCTTCCGCAATACTACCTTCACCTTCACAATATGTACAATCTGTTCTACCACGTCCATCACATTCTCTACAATTCATTTCACCAGTCCCAATACAGTAATCACAATCTTTATTTCCGTTACCGTCACATTCATCACAAACTAAAGTATCTCCTTCTTCACCATACCCATCTTCTATTTCACCACTACCATCACAATAAGTACAAGTTTCACTACCTTCACCTTCACAATCTGTACAATCCTCATTACCTGTGCCGTCACATTCATAACATTCTTCATACCCATAACCATCACATGTTTGACATTCTACATTCTCTTCTTCGTCTGACTCATAAATTTCATCATTCGCATATTCGAATAGTGTTATGTAAATGTCACTCCCGTCAAACAACTCATCTTCTTTTGGGTTATGTATATTTGGATTAATTAAAAATAGTAAAGCAATCTCTTTAATTATATCTTTATCATTAATACCTATATTGTCACGCAAAAAATTAATAATAGTCTTATATATTATGTTAATTTTATATTCTACATATGTTGAGTGTCGATAGTATTCTTTTTGTTGTGCGATTAATTCAGGATGATACTTTAACAGTGCAGATAGTATTTTTCTATTTACTGGTGTGTCCAAATTTAAAGTAGATCCTTTATTTTCATTTAATATGTTTGTAAGTTTAATCATATATTTTCTTAACCTTAACTGTTAAATCACCATTTCCTTTTATTACTCTATGATAAGTTTCTTTTGGTATGTATGTTCTTTCTGTTAATGGTATTGGTAGTTCATTGTCTAATTGAACCATCCAATCTGTTTCACCCACACTTTCAACAATCCTATCCTCTTTATCTCTGTGCCACACCAATTCCATATCATCTGTGTCATTATAGAATGTTCTGATATGATAACCCTCTTCTATGTATTCATCAAAAGGGTAGTTATTTTCTTCTTCCCATTTTTGTAAAGAGTCCATGTCAAAATCACCTATTTCATCGTCATACCCACACTTATGACACAAAAAAGGATGTGTATCACCCTTTTCAATATCCCAACTCCAACTACAATTTTGACATACCATTTTATTTCCTTTTCTTACGACCTTGACAATGTGCTCTTTGTGAGAATCCTTTTGGGTTATTACAATCTATTGATTTTTTATATTTTTCACTCCACTTTTCTTCCAACATATCTGACGCAACATCCTCACCCTCTAATTTATTCATAAAGAAATCAAATACTTGATCAATGTTAACCTTAGCCTCAGTTATATGATCGTCCGCCCAATCATGACCATTATTCAATGTATCGTTAACCATATTAGGATCAAATTCATTCAACATAATATCTAATTGTCTTCTCATTTGTTTAAGGTTACTGAAGAACATATAGTTCTCACCTTTAGATTCTTCATTAATTGTTTTTCTTACAATATTCATTAAATCTTTTTCTGTTAATCTTACTTTTTTCATATTTTTATTTTCTTTTACTATATCGTGTTTAGATTTATCGTGAACAAATTCGTGTTCTTTGTCCATTGCACCAAATGTAACGTTACTTAAATCTACAGATTTTAACCAAGAAGGTAATAAAGTATAATCAAAAGCGTTACATTTATATCTATTTTGCTCATTAGTTAAATACCAATAAATCCAAATCCATTGAGGTTTAGTAAATGATACCCCACTTTTATTTGATATTATATATTTATTTTGTTTATCATCAAAAAATATTTTAGCCTGAAATTTTCCTAACCCTATCTCTGGTAAATTAACTTGTAATCCTAATGTATCATTCTTACTTAATATTTTACACATATTAACATCTTTACCACCTATTTTTACTGTCTCACTACCATAATATGCGTTATCTGCACTAGTTCTATTAGATTTTGTTTCTTTAAAGACTTCTAATGCGTTAAATGGGGGTATTTCTTTTTCTTTTTTCTTAACGTTTATTGTTAAATTAAATTTAGCTTGTTGTCCAGGTATTGGGTATTTTGTTATATCCCTTTCTTTATCTATTTTCCCACCCGTATCCATTATAAAACTATTAGTAGTTGCATTAACTGTTTTAGATGGGAATGCGTTAATTATCGCATTTTTAACCGCATTAGCTCTATTAGTTGCGTACTCTTTATTTTTGTCATAATTTTTTTGACCTGATAGTTCTTGATTTGATTTAGTTGCGGGTTGTGACATTAAAGGATCATCTGCGTTAGTATTGATACGATCCGCACTCATTGGACCATCTAAATAATTACTCGCACCGCCAATTACATTAAGAGATACAACATTAGATATTTCTAACCCTTTTTTAGCTAAATCATCTTTAATTTTTTGTATTGCATTATTTATCGCAACATCACTTTTAGTCACATCAAAACTAATAAACCCTCTTATTGAATAAACACTAGGCTTATCTTTATTGGGTATTAAATTAATTATTGGGGTGGAGAAATCTATTGCTTCATTTAATATGATTCTCTTAAATTGGCTTTCTGTTAATTTTATTTTCATGATACTATTTTTTACCACCAAGTTCCTCCACCTGATAATCCTAATTGTTTTGCATATCTCGGTAATCTACAACTCCAATAACCAGCAGAACATTTATCGTTCTTTTGCGGACAGTTATGCCTATCAGCAAATGCCTTTCTCGCCTTAGGATCCCTAAGTTTAACTGCTAAATTACCTCCACCAGACTTAGCCCCAAAAGAAACTTTTTTAACTTTACCATTACACATTACATAAACATAAAATTTCTTACTCCCACCTCTTTTGGGTTTACTAAGTTCTACTTTTTTACCTTTATATTCTGCCTCATTTAAGTCAACATACTCATTAGGCATATCTAACCAAACTTTTTTACCTTCATAGATACCTTGTTTACCTATGTCTGTTTTAATCATTTCTAAGTCATTATAAGAAAGATCAACTTTACCTTTAGTGTGTAAGTCTCTTACTTCGTTAATAAGTTTAAAAAATGATTCGCTACCATATCTGTAAACTGTTTCAGTTAATGGTATTTGATTATCTAAATGATATTTTAAACCCTCACTTATAATAGTTCTGTTTTCAGTAATTAACATCCTATTATAATTTAAAGACTCGTTCTTCTTAGATTTATTTTTCTTTGCTTTAGATTTTTTTGCCTTTGCCCATAAATCAGAGTCTGCCTTTCTAGCCCCACCAGATCCTGTAATAAAAGAATTCACTCTACCCATCGCCCACGCATTTTGTGGTGTACCAGGTCTGTGTCCACTATTCCAAGCCGCCATACCTCTACTATGCACTTGTTTCAATATAGTTTTAGAAATGCCAGATGCCTTAGCCTTTTTTGATAGTGTCTCGTCTGTAGATGAGTTACTTTTTTTTGCCTCATCTAATTCATTTGATTCACCATACATTCTACGATATGCCTTAGTGGCTGGAGATTCTTTTGTTTTATATCTTTCACCTTGTCCACCCTTTCCTGATTTATAATCTGCATCCCATTTAGTTTTGTAGGTATCTTTACCCGCATAAGTGTCTATCTCCTTTTTCATCGCAGATTTATTTTTGGTTAAGTATTTGCCAGGTATACTTCTACCACTTTTACTTCTTTCTGCCTTAGGTCTACCACCTTTTTTCTTTTTACCCTCATTTAAATCTTCTCCAGTAATTGGATCTTCTTTTTGTCTATTCTGACTAGAAGGCATAATACTCATACCTTTTTTATTTAATAGTTTTTCTAATACTATTGGTATAATTGATGATATTGCCCCTAAACCAACGACACCAACTATTTTCAATAAATCTTTTGCTTGTTCTTTTAAGAATTTAATATCTTCAATAGAGACACTTTTTTTATTGATGACATATCGTTTTAAAATTTGTGCAGCTTCACCAGTCTCTCTACCTTCTCTTTTTGCAGCTTCAATGAAATTACTCCATTTATCTTTTATTTTACCAAAGAACTCATTTACTTCTTTAGGTTCTTCATCTGCAAATAAACCTGTAGACTTACCATCAAACCTCATTTCGTTTAACAGTTTATCATATTGTTTTTGTGTTAATTTTATTTTCATAATATTTTTAATCTACTCTATAAATATAATACCATTCACCACCATATTCTTGCTCTTCTTCGTAACCGTCATAAACACCTAATGAATTTCCTCTATCCTCATTTTCTGCCAAATATGTTTCCAACCCTTCCTCGTCAAAATCACAGAAAGCATCAACCGCATCTTCTAAACTGAATCCCAAATTATCGATAAAGTAATCCACCCCTTCACTATCTACTTCATCAATAATTTCTTGTTTATATCTTTCTACAAGTTCCTCTTTTGCGGTTTCATATAAACTATCTAATTCATTTTCCAAATCTTCTTTTTCTGATTCCTTATCTGAAATTTCATATTCTAAATCACTTATTTTTTCTTCGAGTTCCCCAATTTCTTCATCGTAATCACCATCTTCATTTTCATCTTCTAAATCAGATAACTCAATCTCCAACTCCTCTTTTTCTGATTCCAGATTTTCAATTATTGTTTCTAAATCGTATATTTTTTCTTGATAGTCTTCTTTAGAATCGTACCCCATTTCTTCAATTACATCGTCTTCATCCATATCCTCAACCCTACTTTCTGCAGTTTCTTCAGCATACTGCTCAACTCGCCAAGAATCTAACTCAATAAAATCATCTAAATAGTATCTGTCTACGTATTCTAAACCCCCCTGATTACTTACATAGTCCTCAAAATATTCTCTCATAGCGTCTTGAGCCTCACTATCATCACCAATTGCGTATGATTGATCATCTTCCAAATTTTTATAAACATTTAAACCATAATGACTATAAGTTTCTTCTTCTAATAAGACGGGTGGAATATCAAGATGTAAGGATAATGCCATTACTTTATCATCAACATCTTCAATACTTCCCATATCTGATAAATCCTCATCAGACATATTATCAAAGTCTTCTGTCTCCATACCATAATACTTCTGGTAAAGATGCATAATCTCCAACTTAGTTTCTAGATCATCGATGGATAAATCTTTAGTAAGAAAATTCCATATTTCTGAAATTTCATCACTGATACCTCTTTTATCCATAACTTTTACAAACTTCTTATGGTAAGGCAATATTTTACGTTCTTCTGTTATTAATTTTGTTAATTTCATAATTTTAATAGTCTACTCTGAATATATAATAATAAATATCATCTTTATACTTAAAAGTATCATAATCACCATATGGTGATAATTCACTTACATCAATATGATCCACATCATAATCATGAAATTTTTCCCAGTCAAATGATAACCATTTTGGTAATCCCCCTTCTATTTTCCACCTATTGTTTGTTTTTGAGATGTACCCCATTTCCCATAGATAGTCAACAAGTTCTTGATTATCATCTAATCTTTCATATACATAATCATAATATAATTCTCTTACTGTTTCCCTACCTTCTTCAACAATGTCTTCCATTTTATTGGTGTATTCAGTACCATCTTCACTAGAAGGTAACTCACCCCATATTTCCGCAACTTCATCATATAACTCAACAAGTTTTTTTGCTTCCTCACTATGCCACATATTATCTCTTAAATAATCAATGACTTCATCTTCACCCATTTCTGATTCATAGTGAGAAGATTCTTCACTCGCAATCATTCTTTTATTCGAGTCACTCACTTCAACATAATTCAAATACTCCTCAACACCTAATATTTCCCAAACTTCATCTTCACTCGCCCATCTTTCTTCACTAAAAATTCGTATAGAAACATTCACTTGTTTATCTTTACCTATTGCATACCATTCATTTTCCTTTCCAACATAAAATACAGGCATTTCATAATGAGGATATGCCATTTTTTTCACAGTAAAAGGAGAAACTCTAAAAAAATCTGAAAGTACTAAACCATAATCATCGAACATATCTTTTAGATCATCTTCACTAATATCAGGAGTTTCAGTATTGGTGTAGTCACCGTCTTCATTATAGTTCCATACGAAATAGTAAAAAATCTCATTAACATCCTCTATGTCATCAATAGATAATGTTTTACTTATAAAATCAAATATTTGATTGTAGTAATCTATATAGTCTTCTTCGAATGGGTATAACGACAACGGTAGTGTTGACCATTTGTCTACAACCATTTTATGTATAACCTTACAACTTTTATTTAGAAATTTATCATTTAAGTTACTCAAACCTTTACTTTTTTATATAAATAGTTTATTTTTATATAAATTACAGTATTTAATAAATAAAATATAAGATGTTAAAAGTAGAAGTAAAGAAAGGTAATATAGAAAGAGCTTTAAAAGAACTTAAAGGTAAATTTATTAAAACTAAAATACCTAAAGAATGTAGAGACAGACAAGAATTTATTAAAAAATCTGTAAAAAGAAGATCAGAAAAAATTAAAGCATCTTACTTACAAAAAAAATACGATCAAGAAAATTAAAATATTATGAATAAAGAAGTTTTATCGTTATTAAACGAACAAATCTGGTTAGAGAATACCGCATCCTTTTTTTACTTAAAACTATCTAAACTGTTTAGTGAAAACAATTATTTCGGAATATCTAATTTCTTTTTAGAACAGTCTAATGAAGAAAGAGAACATATGTTAAAAATATTCACTTACATTTTAGAACAAGAAGGTGAGCCAGTTGTACCTAACTATAATTTTTTAGAAGACGAAGAATATGAATTCAACATTACAGAATTGTTTGAGTGTTCGTTAGAAAATGAAAGAAAAGTTACTAATTCAATAAACAAAGTCATTTCTAAATGTAAGGAGGTTGGTGATTATACAACGGAAAACTTTTTACAATGGTTTGTTGTGGAACAAAGAGAAGAAGAAAATAAATTCAAAGAGATTATAGATAACTTAAAGATTATAGGTGACAACACTGTAGGTTTATATGAATTAAACAAATCATTAAACCCACCAAAAACAAACGAAGAATAATTTAAGATACCTTAACATAAATATAAATAGATTCTAAAGACTCTACGAATTTTATATCACCAAAATATCCTTTTCTCTTCGCCAAAAATTTATAAAGATCGTAAATTCTATCAAAATTATTCGTTAATTCCTCTTCATCTGTTTTACCTAGAAAGAACAATGCGTCTGTTTTTATACATTCCTTTTTCATCTTTCCCCCTTTTATTATAAATATCGGGAAAGTTATAAATGTTACTCCCTAAAATCAAATAGTTCATCATCATCATATTCATCAAAATTTGTCTGATCTTGTACCCATCCTATTTCTAATCCATCTCTAATCTGTTGAAATCCATCTCTAATCTGTTGAGGTACTTCGAATTGTCCTGTTGGGTTGTTGTCTGTTTTTACATCATCTAGATTAATTAGAAACCCTCTATTTAACATATCAATACTCTGATAAGATTTCATCCTACTTTCATATATATCTTTAAGGTGTTCCATATTAATATAATTCAATAATATGTTAGCTATCGTTTTATGGTAATCACTGGTTACTTTATTACAATAAGATAGTAACTGAACAATTTCATACGTAGTACCCGCAACCAAAAAAAGTTCTAATGCGGACATATTATTTTCTGTCAGTATAACAAAAACTTTAGTATTTCCAGATTTAATCTTATTTTTATAATTTTGTCCCGGATTATTTAAACAGTTGTTTAATTTTTTACCTGCCCATTTTAAATCCAATTCAGAATTGATTTCTTTTATCCTAACACCTTTAGGTGGTTCAAAATCACTAATATTAATAGGATCAACCAAATTCTCTGCGAATTTTTCTTTTTCTTTTTTAATTCCAATAAGAATATTTTCATACGTAGGTTTAACTACTTTATTTTTACTTTCTAAAAATCTTACAATCATTTCAGAAACCCATTCCCCTTCTTTGTTAAGGACTTTCTTAACCTCACTAATGAATTCATATGATTCCTGTATATTTAATTTCTCTCTAACAATATATGAAAGTGCCCAACGTTCTTTATCAGTAAAAGACTCTATATACTCAACATGTTTTGTATCAAAGTCACAATCATAAAATTTATTGTTTACCAACGCAACCATTCTACATAACCAAAAATCATTCGACAATACTTTTTCCGCTTTCTCTCTAACTTTTTTAGTTACTTTATTACTAACAATTTTATATGCGTTCATAAATGTCAAAGGATTGTAGCTCAAACCAACCAACATCTCAGTTATAGTTTCGTTAGGTTTGTTATATTTCTTTGGTTCTAATGTCCACATAATATCATTATATTCTGCCCACTTATCTAATTGTTCTTTTGGGATGCTATTATTTGTGTCTAACCAACTTAACGCATGTCCATTAGGTATAGTTGATTCGAAGTTAACTCTCTCCATAAAAACACTTTTTTTGTGATCAAAGAACTTAACCATCTTAAAGTACTCTTTTATTTTAGTATAGTGTTTCATATACATTTCTTTGTACTTAGTACTGAAATATATACCAAATTGATTACTTCTTAGGTGTATAAGGTTTTGTTTGATTAGTGGTTGAGATAATAACTCCATACACTCATCAATATTACAATAACATTTAAGTTCCTCTATCTTTTTAAATAATCTGATTGCGGTATGTGCGGGCGTATAAACCGCAGTAACCTCTAATTGTCTATAATTTAAAAAATTCTCAAAATCCTCAGTATAATATATCTTATTAGTAGATAAATCGATACCCACTTGACAACAATTAAAATCAAAACCATTAAGAATGTATCGATAATCTTCTTTGTTACTTTGGTTAGATACTCTAGATATCTTTATAGTATTTAACAAACCATCCCTTTCTACATCCAATATCTGGTAGTTACTTCCATGATCATAAGATAGTTTGGTTACCATGTAACCGTCACCCTCAACGATTAGAGAATTTGTTCTCAATGGTGTGTTTTTGAATTCTAAAAACTCCAATTGACCCTCAACAAAAACATCTAAATCATTAATAGGGTAAGAATCATCTTCCCATACAAAACGCATTAATAGGTTTGCAACTGCACCGCCCGCAAGGAATCCCTTATTAGGGATATCAACATCTAAACAAGATAATTCTCCGATGATAATATCACCAATGTTTCCTTTCTTTAAGATATCACTTTTCATATTTGTTGTTTTTATAATCTTTATATAAAAAATAAGCTGGTATAGAAATTCCCAAAAATACTATTATATATAATATTGTTGGAAAAATTAAAAATAATGCAATTATACTAAAAAAAATTAAAACCGCAATTAAAATATACTTTTTTAATTTATCTCTGTCTATATCGTCAAAATCAAAATTCCCAAACATATTAATACATTCCTCTTAAGTAATCTGCCACCTCTTCTTTTATTTGTACTTCGTCCACACCTTTGGCGTACAAACTAATAACCAAATCGGTAATTGCGTCAGACACCTCATCATAATCATCTAAATAGTAATCTTGAAAGTCATAATCATTATATGTTCCGTAACCATATTTTGTTTCAGTTAAAACAGATTTTTTTTCTATTTTTTTATGGGTGTATTTTTTCACACCCAATTTCATAATCAGTTTGTATCCCGCTTTGATGGAATCAAACACTTCTTCTACTACAACGTATTCTGAGTTAGTATGTTGTCTGTAATAACCACAACCTAAGTTCAGACAATTAAAGTCGTATTTACTCGCCAACTGATTAACATCAGTAAATGGATCAACACTAAACTTAGTATACCCACACTCATTAAGTGTTCCTTTAATCTCACCTTTAAAGTCCTCATCAAATAGTTTAACACCACTACAAATCTCACTAATCCAATTAGAAGAAGGTGCATCAAACTGAATTGCGTACCCCACATTCTCAAAGAACTTATCATCTGCGTGACGAGATCCTAACATACCAATCTCTTCTTCAACAAAGAACGCACCCTTTAAGACATCGAATCTTTCAAACATTTCCAAACAAACATACACACCACACTTATCATCACCACCAATACCTGTTTGTTCTTTAGTAATAGGGTGTTTCGCAATGAGTGTAGCTCCTTCACTATATGTAGAAGACTCAATAATAAGATTCGTTTTGGACTCAATCAACTCACTGTGAGATCGGTGAACTGTATCCATATGTGAAACCACACAAGGGTAGTACTCACCAGATGTCATCTTATCACTACCCTTAGTTAAATAAAGGTTACCTTTTGCGTCAGTATAGTATTCAATACTATTCTCTTTTGCGTACTCAATTATATAGTCCCTTACCATACTTTCATTACCCGAAATAGATGGTATCGATAGAACTTCTTTTAGAAAATTAATATTCATATTCTTTAATTTATACAAATATACAAAATACTTTTCGTTTTGCCAAATTTTTTATAAACAATTTAATATTTATATAGAAAAATAAGTTAAATAACAATATTTTAAAACAATGTACTCATGAAAGGTGGAGGATGTGGTTGTGGTAAACCAAAAAAATAAAATAAGTCATTGACAATATCTTATTTTAATACTATAATTATATATTAATAAATAACAATATATAAAATTAATTCGTCATGGGATGTGGATGTAAAAAAAAGAAGCCAGTTGCTAAACCACAAAATAGTAACACTCAAACTCAGACTAATACTCAGTCAAACAATAATCAAGAGGGTAATTAATTAAGTTAGTTGATTTGCGGGACCTCTTCCCGTTTTATCTTCCCAAGGAGAACTAGTGGGGTGCGCTCCACTAGTATAGTGGGGACTATTATCTAACATATTTGCAACACTTCTTGCTAAATCAGACAAAGGCCACTTTGTAGATGATCCACCAGAGGGTGCAGATTCACCCCCACCACCCGCTGACGAACTAGCATCATCTTCATCTATTATTTCTTCATCATCTTTGTAAAAGTATTGATCGTCCTCCTCATCTGTATAATCGTCCATACCAATACCATATTCAGTCACAACAAAACCATTCTCATATTCTTTATCGTAATAACCTAGATAAATACCTTTATCGTCATAGACAACAGTTTCATATTCGTTATTATCGAATTTAAGTCTACTCCTATCACCATTTACCCACTTAAGTATCTTACGATACCATTTCTTTGGATCATCCTCCATTTCACCGAATTCTCGGATTAAAACTTTCTTATATTGACTTTCTGTAATTATTACTTTCATCTCTTCAATTTTATTCTATATTCTATTTCCTCTGGATCGTCCCAATCTACATCATCAATATGATCCAATACCATATCCTCCATAATATCCGCATCACCACCCATTAAATCATAATCTAAATCTGGGTTATCAAACTCATTACTGTTTTCATCCAAATACATACCCATATATTCACCACCCAATACTTTATTTAATGCAGCCTGTTCTGATGATGCCCTAACCTCAACAAATCCCGGTAAATATGTTCTAGCAGTAACTATAGTGGGTATAATAGTTCTAATTGTATAAACAGGCATCTCATAATATTCCAAAGGTTCATTCTCTTCCCATTCCAAACCATAATCAATAAAATTTTTATATATGATATATGATTCTTTTTCTGTAGTTCCTAAATATTCTGAAATAACTTTTAACAAGTCCTCAACTTTATATGTACCATACTTATCTGATTTTCTCTGTAACAACTCAAAAACTTTAAGTATAGGTTTTGTAGCCTTAAGATTAGTATCTTCGGTAAGTATTCTTTTATATTGTCCTTCTGTTAATCTTATTTTCATCAGTCAATATCTATTTCTATCATATCATCATCTATATCGATATAGTGTAAATTTTCTGAGGTATTACCCCAATCATATTCAAAGTGTATGTCAGAACAATCATAATCTATATCACCACCACTATCATTTGTTTCCACTTCACCACTATCTAACTTTTTAATGAAATTATCATAATCAGTTGCGTATGTTTCCGCATAACCACCAGAATATCCATTAACATATCCTGTATGATAAACTGTTATCGGGTGAGTGAATTTACCATAAAACTCTAATGGTTTACCTAT
>Ga0222713_10003464_pt1 | contig 16363 bp, 11 predicted proteins | sample C33_649DmetaG_FD_165061 | JGI IMG/M metagenome (GOLD analysis project Ga0222713, IMG submission 165061) | Estuarine water microbial communities from San Francisco Bay, California, United States - C33_649D | ecosystem: Environmental > Aquatic > Marine > Unclassified | place: USA: California...
TGGAACCAAAATCACCCCAGTTTTAAAGTTCAGTTTATCATTGAATCTATAATTCACAAAAGCCTGCTCCACATAAATCTCATTGGTATGCTCAAATTCTATTTCAGAAAAGAACTGAGCTCTTTCATTAAATCGATATCCTAAATAAGTGATGATCCTGTGAAGATCTATTTTCCCTGCTCTGAATTCGTCTCCATCAATATTCTGGTTGTAATGTGCCTCACCATAACTACCAATTGCGAATTGCTGAATATCAGCAAACTGAACTCTTTTAGCCGACATATCAGCTGCTGTATCCAAATATACCTGAGCTATTCCTAGAAAACTGACCTGAAAAAACAGAAGGGCTAAAACTCTTTTCATTTTAAAACAATTTCATGATGCAAAGAAATGCAGCATTGTCAGAAATGACAATACCATAAAAGTGGTATTATTAAGAATCGTTCTAAACAATTTGATAAACAAATGCGTTAAAAGTCCAGCTAATCATTGATTCCTTGTTAAATTCGTACGACATGACTAAAAAGGAAAAAGCACAATATATTATTGATCAACTGGAAAAACTTTACCCAGAAACTCCAGTACCCTTAGATCATACAGATGCGTATACCCTATTGATCGCGGTTCTTCTATCTGCACAATGCACTGACGAACGTGTCAATAAGATCACACCAATACTTTTCAAGCGAGCAGATAATCCGTTCGACATGGTAAAATTGACCATCGAAGAGATCAAAGAGATCATCCGTCCATGTGGATTATCACCTGCGAAATCAAAAGCGATCTACAATTTGTCACACATCTTGATCGACAAATACAATGGCGAAGTTCCTGACAAAATATCTTTATTGGAAGAGCTTCCGGGTGTTGGTCATAAAACTGCATCAGTTGTCATGGCCCAAGCTTATGGAGTTCCTGCCTTTCCTGTTGACACACATATTCATCGGCTTTTGACTCGCTGGGGTATTACCTCTGGAAAAAACGTTACCGTTACGGAAACTGATGCAAAAAAGGTCTTCCCCGAGGACCTGTGGAATAAACTACATCTCCAGATCATTTTTTACGGTCGCGAGTATTCCCCTGCCAGATCTCCAAAACGAGCTATGGATTTCATAACAAGAGAGATTGGAACAAAAAGAGCAATTCTTGAATTGAAGGATTGATAAAACTTACCAGAAGTAATACATTTAATGTTGGTTCTTCTATAACTTTATAAAAAATTGACAAACATGAGAAAGCGCATAGAAAGAAGGAGTTTTCTGCATAATTTGACGTTAGGATTCTCAACTGTACTTCTTTCCCCATTTTTAGGATCAGCAAGAGACAAAAACGTATCCAAGGAAGAAATAGAAACAATGAAAAAGATTATCAGAACAAAGGCACTTGGTTTTCAATGGGAAACTCAAGACCCATTTTTATTTTGTGTACACCACGAGGATAATTATCCTAAGGGTAATGCTCAGCTTGGACCTGACACGTCTCTCGAAGGGAGATATCTTGGTCAGGATTTTATTGTTAAAGACGGTTGGCGAATGTACCACGGGACAAAGGTTCCAGGTTTTCCGGGACACCCTCACAGAGGCTTTGAAACGATCACAGTTGTACGTAAAGGTCTGGTAGATCATGCAGATAGCACCGGAGCTGCAGGAAGATATGGAAATGGTGATGTTCAATGGATGACTGCAGGTAAAGGTGTACAGCATTCTGAAATGTTTCCTCTTTTGAATCAGGATACAGAAAACCCACTGGAATTATTTCAGATCTGGCTAAACCTACCTCGTTCCAATAAAATGGTTGAGCCTCATTTCAAAATGATCTGGGGAGAAAATGTACCTCGTTTTACTGACAAGGACCAAAGTGATAAGTCTACAGAGATAGAAGTTCTCGTTGGAAATCTCGAAAGCTACGCTTCTCCTTCAGCCCCACCTGATTCCTGGGCAGCCAAAGAGGAGAATAACGTTGCCATATACAACCTTCACATGCAGGCTGGTGCACAGTATACATTGCCAGCAACGTCAGCAGGAATAAATCGTTCGATCTATTTCTACGAAGGGGACACGATTAAACTTGATGAAGATACTCTACCATTCTATCATGCTGCGGATGTGGTATCAAACACTGACATTACGATTACTGCCGGTAACGAAACCTGTAAGGTACTTGTACTTCAAGGTAAACCGATCAGTGAGCCTGTCGTTCAGCATGGGCCTTTTGTAATGAATTCAAGAGAAGAGATCTATCAGGCGTTTGAAGATTATCAGCGTACTCAGTTTGGAGGCTGGCCATGGCCAAGCTCAGACTACACACACTCAAAAGAGCTGGGTAGATTTGCCAAGCACTCTGATGGAACCCTTGAGACAAAAGGTTAATGTTAAATTTACATTAAGGCTTTTGTTGTATTCCAATATACTTAGGAATATGCATTTGAAGCTATTATTTTTGGCTCATGTCAGAAAACAACTACCCTTCCTTTAAAGAAGCTGTTTGGTTTTGGATCAAGTTAGGTTTTATTAGCTTCGGTGGGCCTGCCGGTCAGATTGCAATTATGCATGAATTTCTTGTTACCAAGAAAAAATGGATCTCAGAGGGTCGATTTATGCACGCCCTTAATTATTCAATGATACTTCCTGGTCCGGAAGCACAGCAATTGGCAACCTATTCAGGCTGGCTATTGCATGGCACAAAAGGAGGTCTGGCAGCTGGTATCTTCTTTATACTCCCTTCAATGCTGATCCTGTTTGTGCTTTCTGCAGTGTATGCAGTATATGGTTCTGTTCCATGGATATACGCATTGTTCAACGGATTAAAACCTGCCGTAATTGCAATCGTAATAATGGCTCTGTATAAGATCTCCTCAAAATCATTGAAATCAATGATCCATTGGCTGATTGCTTTGTTATCTTTTGTCGCCATGTTCTTATTTAACATTGGATTTCCTGTTATCATAATAGCATCGCTGATCCTCTCTTTTCTCGCTTCGAAATTCCTTCCTACCATAACAAATTCATTAACAGAGGAGAAGTCATTTGAAGATGAAAATGATTACATTATCAATGAAAATCACACTCCTGAACAAGCCATTTTCAGACCAATAAAAACGGTCTTTCAAGTATTAACGGCCGTAGTCGTATGGAGCATACCTATCTTATTGTTCAATGTCATTAGCGGAGATACTAACTTTTGGAATAGTTTGATCTTTTTCTTTACCAAAGCGGCATTTATCACGTTTGGTGGCGCTTATGCGGTTCTTCCCTATGTGGCTGATGTAGCAGTTGAAAATTTCAAGTGGCTCAGTGAATTACAAATGATCGATGGACTGGCGCTTGGCGAAACTACTCCGGGACCATTAGTTATGGTGTTGGCGTATGTTGGTTTTATGGCCGGTTACAGCCATTTTGGGGCTTCTGTTACAATGGGTGGACTGGGATTAGTTATCACGACCTTTTATACGTTTGTTCCGTGTTTCCTTTTCATTTTTGCAGGGGCGCCGATCATCGAACGAACGAGAAACAACAATAAGATCAAAAATGCCCTTACGATCGTAACAGCAGCAGTCGTTGGTGTGATCTTGAATCTAACGATCTACCTTACCAAAGCAGTAGTCTGGACATCAGAGATCTCATTCTCAAACATAGATTGGGTCGTCACGGTTTGGATACTTGTTTCGTTCGTCGCTTTACAAAGGTTCAAAGTAAATATGATCCTCTGGATAGGTATCAGTGCAATATTTGGTGTGAGCAGGTATTTTCTGGGAATTTAAAGCAGTACCTTTGCTTCAAATTCTGTAATGGCAAGTTTACCTTCAAAGTTTCATCATTTTAGCTCTTCCATCGAAGGAATCGAATTACCATTGGAGTTTACTTTTCCTTTTTATTACATTCCTCATCCGCTAGCTGTTCTGGCAAGCAAGCAATTACAGGAATATCTCTATAATCAACGTGATTTTAATCACGACTTTGGTCATACAGCTCCAACTGAAAAGTCGATCGGAAAAATGTTTGGTGTTTTGGTGGTACAATCAGAGGAAGGCGAGATCGGATTTCTGGCAGCCTACTCAGGTAAACTTGCCGAATCAAACCATCTTGAATACTTTGTCCCCCCTGTCTTCGATATATTACCTGCAGATGGATTCTACAAGAAAGGAGAACATTTCGTCAACGAATGCAATCGAAAACTGGCAGAGCTGGAATCATCCTCGTTTTGGAATGAGCTAAACCATGAATTGAACCAGCTTTTTGATCGACGCAACGAGCAGATTACAAAGCTTAAAACAAGTATTAAGTCAAACAAATCAAAACGGGATCTACTTCGGAATGAAGCGAAAGAGAATTTATCCCTTTCAGAACTGGAGGGTCTAAATCAAAAATTAAATTACGAAAGTCAATCTGAGCAGATCCAATTGAAAAAAACCACCAAAAGCTGGAACGAAAATATTGCCCAGGTTGAACAGAAAATGAGAGCCTATAAAGAGGAGATCGAGTATTTACGCAATGAACGAAAAGTACTTTCTTCTCAACTCCAGAAAAAGATCTTTTCGAGTTACAACTTTCTGAATTCCTTAGGAAAAAATAAAAGTCTCTATTCCATCTTTGAAAAAACAGTTTGGCAAACTCCACCTGCAGGTGCCGGAGAATGCGCAGCACCTAAATTATTACAATATGCCTATCTGAATGGTCTAAAACCTATTGCACTCGCTGAGTTCTGGTGGGGAAATCCGCCGGCATCTGAAATCAGGAAACATGGTCACTTCTATCCTTCATGCAGAGGGAAATGTGAACCTATTTTAGGTCATATGCTGAAAGGATTAAAGGTTGAAGATAATCCAATGGAACATGTTATTGAAACCGGTGACGAAATTCCAATCCTTTATGAGGACGAGTATCTTCTGATCATCAACAAGCCGCATGAATTGTTATCCGTTCCTGGAAAGCAAGTGAAGGATTCCGTTTACAAAAGAATGAGAAAATACTTGCCAGAAGCTACAGGTCCTCTGGTCGTTCATCGGCTCGACATGTCAACGTCAGGAATCATGATCATATCGAAATCACTGGAGATCTACAAAAAACTTCAGTTTCAATTCATCTCGAGAAGCATCAAAAAGAGCTACATCGCACTATTGGATGGAGAAATCAATGATGCCTCAGGAGTGATCGATCTTCCCCTTCGCGTTGACCTTGAAGACCGACCAAGGCAATTAGTCTGTAATGAATATGGTAAATCAGCTGTCACCGAGTATGAAGTGATTTCAATTAAAGATGGCAAAACAAAAGTGAGGTTTTTTCCTGTCACCGGCCGGACCCACCAATTAAGAGTTCATGCCAGCCATCCTGATGGTCTGAATTCTCCCATCATTGGAGATGATCTTTATGGAGAGCGCAATGAGCGTTTGTATTTGCATGCCGAAAAGATCACGTTCAATCATCCGGTTACTAAAGAAGTCCTGACTTTTGAGATAAATCCTGAATTCTAATAAAAAGTGGGCTTTCGCCCCTCTGATTAATTTCTGAACAACTTCAGCGACAACGAAAGGGTGTCTCGAAGCTGTGTTCTATCAACAATATAATCAAGGAATCCGTGCTCAAGAACGAATTCAGAGGTCTGGAATCCTTCAGGAAGATCTCTACCGATCGTTTCTTTAACAACTCTTGGCCCAGCAAAACCGATAAGTGCTTCTGGTTCTGCAATATTGATATCCCCTAACATCGCAAATGAAGCAGTTACCCCTCCAGTTGTAGGATCAGTAAGGAATGAGATGTATGGCAATTTTGCTTCAGAAAGCTGTCCCAACTTTCCAGAAACCTTCGCCATCTGCATTAATGAGAATCCAGCTTCCATCATACGCGCACCTCCTGATTTAGAGATGATCATAAATGGTGCATTGATCTTGATCGCATGATCGATGGCTCTGGCAATCTTCTCTCCCATTACAGATCCCATGGAACCACCAATAAAAGCAAAATCCATTGCTGCAACTACGAAGTCACTACCATCCATTTTACCAACGGCCGTTTTGATCGCATCAGAAAGCTCCGTATTCATTTGAGTCGTTTTAATACGATCTACATATTTCTTTGTGTCCTCAAAATTCAATGGATCACCAGAAGATAGTTTCTCGTCTAACTCCTTGTATTTCCCTTCATCAAATATTATTGAGAAATATTCCTCAGATCCAATTCTCTCGTGATGTGAACACCTGTCGCACACCCATGCATTCTTCTCAAGATCTTCTGCCGTGAAAAGCGTTTTACAATTGGAGCACTTATGCCAGTAACCTTCCGGAGTCTCTTTCTTTTCACTTGTCGAAGTAGTAATCCCTTCCTTATTTCTTTTAAACCAACTCATAGACTGCTTGTTTTCTTGATTTGCCATTATAATGTATTCACATTATTCAGGTCTTCAAATGATTTTGTTAATCGGTCAATAAAGGTCAATTCGCCCTCTCTCAACCATTTTCTTGGATCGTAGTATTTTTTGTTCGGCTTTTCGCTTCCTTCAGGATTACCGATCTGAGTTTTCAAATAATCTACCTTATTTGTAATATAATCACGTACTCCTTCTGTGAACGCAAATTGAAGATCCGTATCAATGTTCATTTTGATGACACCGTATGAAATGGCCTCTCTGATCTCCTCTAATGTTGAACCTGATCCACCATGGAAGACAAAATCGACTGGATTAGGTCCTGTACCAAATTTCTGCTGAACATACTCCTGAGAGTTTTTTAGGATCTTCGGAGTCAACTTCACATTTCCAGGCTTGTAAACACCATGAACATTTCCGAAAGCTGCTGCGATCGTAAACTTATCAGACACTTTCATCAGCTCTTCATAAGCATAAGCTACCTCTTCCGGCTGAGTATATAATTTTGAGCTATCTACGTCTGAATTATCGACACCATCTTCTTCTCCACCAGTAATTCCAAGTTCGATTTCCAAGGTCATCCCCATTTTGCTCATACGCTCAAGATAACGCTTACTGATCTCAATATTTTCATGAATCGGCTCCTCAGATAAATCAAGCATATGTGAACTATACAATGGCTTTCCTGTCATCTTAAAGTGTACTTCACTTGCATCAAGCAAACCATCAACCCAAGGCAAAAGATTCATTGCACAGTGGTCCGTATGAAGGATCACCGTTGCACCATATAGCTCAGCTAGCTCATGAATGTGTTTTGCTCCTGAAATACCTCCTGCAATAGCAGCTCTTTCATTTGCATTGGAAAGTCCTTTACCCGCATTGTAATGCGCGCCACCATTTGAAAACTGAATGATTACCGGAGAATTCACTTTCGCTGCCGTCTCAAGAACAGCATTCATAGTAAATGAACCCGTTACGTTAACTGCAGGAAGCGCAAATCCTTTTTCCTTTGCATACTTGAAGATCTTCTGTACATCGTCGCCGGCAGCGACACCTGGTTTAATGGTATGTGGCATTTATTAACTTTTTCAAGAGAACAAAGGTAATAATCTCTTCCAAGAAAAGGCAGAAACTGAATGTTCAAAAATTGTTTTTTTTCCGCTTCATTTGAACCCTAACCTCCATATGAAATCCTTAACTTTGGAATCGGATAGATAATCCTATCGTCTGTCCCAAACAACAAAAACAGATTTTTTTCAATGAGCTATCTCGATGAGTTGAATGATAGCCAGCTCGAGGCTGTCAAATCCATTTATGGTCCAAACATGGTTATTGCAGGCGCAGGTTCCGGTAAGACAAGAGTTTTGACGTTTCGAATAGCTTATATGATGGAACAAGGGGTTGATCCATTCAACATTCTTGCACTGACCTTTACCAATAAGGCGGCTCGTGAAATGACCGAAAGAATAGGAAAGATTGTCAGTCCTTCTGAAGCAAAGAATATTACCATGGGTACTTTCCACTCTGTCTTCTCAAGGATCCTTAGATTTAACTCAGACCGTCTGGGATACCCATCAAATTTCACGATCTATGATACACAAGATTCTAAATCTCTGTTAAAGGACATCATCAAAGAATTTAATCTTGATGATAAAGTCTATAAACCAAGCATGGTGCTTGGAAGGATCTCATCTGCAAAAAACAACTTGATCTCAGTTGAAGCTTACGAGCAGAATACGGAAATCATGAATGAAGACATTCAGTCCAGAAGACCCGAAATCTCAAGGATCTACAAAGCATACAGTCAACGCTGCTTCAAAGCTGGAGCAATGGATTTTGATGACCTTCTTTATCAGACCAATGTGCTTTTAAGAGATTTCCCTGAGGTACTTCATTTCTATCAGCAGAAATTCCAATACATCCTTGTGGATGAGTATCAGGATACGAATTACGCACAGTACCTGATCGTGAAAAAACTTGCTGCCATGCATGAGAACATTTGTGTGGTTGGTGATGATGCACAAAGTATTTATTCGTTCCGTGGTGCAAACATTCAAAACATCCTGAATTTTAGAAAAGATTATTCTGATTTCAAGCTTTACAAGCTTGAACAGAATTATCGAAGTACAAAAAATATAGTTGAAGCAGCAAATCACGTGATCGCCAAAAATCAAGATCAAATCAAAAAGAAGGTATGGACTGATAATTCGACAGGGAACAAAATAAAAGTGATCCGAACATTAACGGATAATGAAGAAGGAAAAATGATCGTTAACAGGATTTTTGACCTCAAACAATCTGGAATTACTACCTACAACGAATTCGCGATATTATATCGAACAAACAAACAATCAAGATCTTTCGAAGAAGCACTAAGGAAGTTAAACATTCCTTATAAAATCTATGGGGGTATTTCTTTTTATCAGCGAAAAGAGATCAAAGACCTTCTTGCCTATTTCAGATTGACAACCAATCCAAGAGATGAAGAGGCACTGAAGCGAGTGATCAATTATCCGAAGCGAGGAATTGGGAAAACGTCGATCGAGAATGTGATCATCGCAGCTAATAATTATGGAGTGAGCATGTGGGATGTGATCAGTAATCAGTCACAATTTCCGTTGAATGTGAATGGTCCCACGAAAACCAAGCTCTATGAATTCGTGACCATGATTAATAGTTTTGGAGCACAGGTCAATAAAATGAATGCCTACGATCTTGCTCAGACCATCGCTCGATCATCAGGAGTGCTGAAGGAGCTGTACAATGAAAAGGATAAAGGTCCAGAAGAATTAGAACGCTACCAGAACATCGAGGAATTATTAGCAGGTATTAAAGAATTTACTGTCTCAAGAGCCGAAGATGATGATAAAAGCTTGAGTGAATTTATGTTGGATGTAGCATTATTGACAGATGCCGACGAAGATAAGAACGAAGAAAGAAATCATGTTACCCTCATGACCATTCACTCGAGTAAAGGACTAGAATTTCCGCATGTTTTCCTGGTTGGACTTGAAGAAAACCTCTTCCCTTCTCAAATGTCATTGCATACCCGGTCTGATCTGGAAGAAGAGAGAAGACTATTCTATGTAGCCGTAACCAGGGCAATGGAAACGTGTACGCTTTCTTTTGCCTCCTCTCGATTCATCTGGGGAAATCTGGTGACATCAGAGCCTTCTCGCTTTATCGATGAGATCCCTGAACAATATGTTGAATTTGATTCGCCGTCCAGAGGCACTTCAGGAAAATCACTCATGGAGAAAAGTGCAGGATTCGATAGACCATTCACTGGAGGTTTAAACAAAGGACTATCTCAGCCACCGCCACGATTCAAACCGGTAGAGAAATCAATTCCGCCACATAACACAGGATCTGGAACTATTTCAGATTTGATCGTGGGATCAAATGTAATACACGATAGATTCGGAAAAGGAAAAGTTACAAAACTGGAAGGTGAAGGACCTGACAAAAAAGCGACTATCTTCTTTCCTCATCACGGTGCAAAAACAGTTCTGCTGAGATTCGCTAATTTGACAATCATTGAAGATTAATCCTTCAGAATAACCTTTATTGCCTGAGCATTTTTAAGATCAGTAGTGAACATGATCTTTTTAGAGGATTTTCCGTCTGTGATCTTTAACGCAAGCGTGTTGGGTGGCCTGCTCCCCAAATTTAATGCCTGGATCACCAATAGATTATCATTTTGGGAAAGCTCAAATTTCAAGGTTTGAGTTCTTTTTTTAATACCTAATCCTTCAGAAAGCGCTTTCTCATTGAGAAGAATACGCACGCTATCTCCATCTTCAACATTGTTATCCCAAACTTCGATCGACAACTGATTTGATTTGGCATAATATACATCTCTGATCTTCGTATTTATGCTAATTACCGGTACAACTATCGAGGTGTCAACAGGAGTAACTTCTTGAACATCTGACACCTTAACAACTGTTACCTCATCCAAAAGTATGTATGACCTATCCGGGCGGATACAAGCGTTATTGAAGACTTCTCTTTTGGTGGAACCATCGTTGCGGAAATTCCCAAGAGTAAGGTACTTTTCCCCGCCTATTGCCGTATATTCTCCAGAGATGGAAACCCATTTACTGGTATCATTGAGCATCCGATCTTCTAGATTCGTAATATGTGGTTCCAAAGGCAAAGACCTCAAATTTCCTTGTCCCACTATTGCATCCTGTGAAAAATGGGCACTAAAGGAATTGATACCCGTTCCATATCCGGCAGCTGGTCTTACCCAGAATTCAACAGCATAGATCTCTCCCGCTTTCATCGCCTCTGATAACTCAGTGGTGCAATACTCCCGAAGATCGTCACCGGCACAAAACAAACCAATAAAGCCCTCACCAGCCTTTGGCAATTGATTCGGTGCCATTCTGTTCTTTCCTATTCCGTTGTATGCACAGTCTTTCCAGAAAAGATCAGGAGTCCCTTGATGATTTTGAACGGATGACCAGTGTTTCGTATTGGTTAAAAACACAGAAGCTCCCGGGCACCCCGTATTCTCTTCAAATCCTGGATTGCGAACAATATTCTGCGCATTGAGCCGATCTGCATAACTGCTCATTAGCACCAAGAAAAAAAGGGAAACCAGATTGTTCACCATATGAATTTGAATAATATGTTAACGAAATTAACTTAGAATGGATAACCAATTCCGAAATGGAAGACAGGTTTAAATGGTGCCGGCATTAATTTGTATTGCTTGATGTATTTCCATGAATCATTGAAATCGGGAGGTGTCGTAAGTGTCGGATTATCACTCATGTACATATTGATTGCTTTTTGACCAAACAATTCCATTCCTTCTCGGTAATAGGTCTCTCGAGTACCTCTGTCTTCAAAGATCCATTTCGATCCTGACTGATATGCCGGATTATAGACTGGAATACCGACATCAAAACGGAATACAAAGAATTCAAAATCATATCGCAAACCAAATCCTCCGGCTATCTTGATCTCTTTATACCAGTTTCCAGAGAACTTTCCCCCGTCACGATTCACGTCATCGTTGATCGTCCAGATATTACCCGCATCTGCAAAGAAGGCACCTTTAAAACTTGTCCCCATATTGAAACGATACTCGAAAGTGGCTGCAAGTCGAATATCACCAATTTGGGTATTAGCCGCATTGGTATCCAAATATGATTTGTAGATCCCCGGAGCCATTGTTCTCGCTTTCCATCCTCGGTTGTCATTTGATCCTCCTCCAAAGAAACCATAATCATAAGGCATTGAAGTGGTCATATTTCCGTATGGCACACCAATTCCAGCCAAAGCCCTGGAATGAATGCTCATTTTTCGGTTAATTGGTCGTGAGAAAATGAAGTCATTATCAATTCTTGCAAACTGCGAATAAGCAACACCAAATAAACTATCCGGAGTCTCTGGAAAAGCATCATCCCCTACCTTCAACATTCTTAGCGTATTTCCAGCGATATCAAATGTCGAATTGTATAGAATAATATTTTTCGAGGTTTTATCGTCCTTGTCCTTGTTGTTATATTGAAGTGTCAATTTGAAATCCTGCCAGATCAATTGATTTGAATATGCATTTTCCAAGAAAATGTCGTTCAATTCAGCAATTCTCTGTGCGAAATCCGGCGATTTGTTAATTCTAACGAATTTAACAACCGAGACAAACGGTAACCCCATCTGAAAGATCTGTGTCTTTGAAACATAGAACTTGTACAGATAATTAAACTGAAAAACATATCGCTCAAAATCTGTTCGATTCTGATAATTCATGGCCGTGGATAATTCTGTACGAGGACGCTGACGCTTGCCCAATCTGGTCACCTTTGTCGGAAATAAACCTGGTAGATCGAATTTCAAACTTGGACCAATCTCAAATGTGTTGAAAATCCTTCCTTCATCATCCAAAATGCTTGGCTGAGACTCAAAACCTCCCCCTAAAGAGAAAGTCACCTTTTCACCTCCTCCAAAGAGATTCTTATTGGTATAATTCACCGATGAAGCAAGCCCAAGGAAACCGTTTGAGGTTGTAAATCGAGGTTCAAAACTGAAATTTTGTTTCTTGGAAGGAACCAGGTAATAATGTACCTCAATAAAATTGGTTCCCGGAATTTCTTTCAATACGGGTTTGATCGCCTGAAATAGCCCTAACTGCAATAAACGAGTATAGCTTCTCTCCAAATAATACTCTTTGTAATAATTGTCTTTTTCAAGGTAGTTCTGTGCTTCCAACAAGCCTGGATCAATACTCAGCTTCCCGTTGTAAAGAAAGGTAGCTACCCTGAAAGGGTTCAATGATCCATCCTTCTTTTTGATCTCTGCGTATACAAACGTATCAATGGCATTCACGAACTGGCCATCCATCAGACTTAAACCAAGTTCCTCAACCTTCTCCTTAAAGCTTCCTTCAAAATAAGTTGTGTCAGCGATATGGAAATAAACGTTTTTGACATATGTCGTTCGGTGAGGCCTTGCAATCAAACTATCTCTGTTCAGATCAGAACGAATCATTCTGTCACCAAATACAACACCCACAGATGCTCTCATATCCCCTAATGTCGTGTCCACTTCATAAGTGATGTGCGATGAGCTGAATCCATATAACGCATTATCCCTCATGGAACGAGCCACTTGAGAACGATAATCTTCCAGAAGATCTTTGTCAAGCTTTTCTCCAATCAGTGGTGTTTCATCTTGTTTTTTGACGAACTTATTGTACATCAATTCTACATCTCTGTTATGAGTTTTGATGTAAACAGAATCGATCAAATAAGGCTTGCCGGTTTGAATACTGTATTTTGCAATGGCCTTCCTACTTTTTTTATAAGTCACTTCTGAATTGACCTCTCCATAATAATACCCCTTTGACAAAAGATACAATCCCAATTGCTCGTCGGTCTTGTTGAAAAGCAAGCTATCAAATACAACAGGTTGCTCTCCAAATTTATACTTGAACCACTCCCTGAAAAACTTTTTGGGGTTAACCGTATCCTTAAGAGCTACAAATCTGTTGACATAAGCATTCTTACCTTTAATTCTTGCTTTTGCTATTCTTTTTGAGTTGATCCTTTCCTCTTTCTGTTTCCTTTTAGCGTTTATTTCTCGTAAACGCATGTTTTTGCGGAATCGCTTATTTGCCACTCGAGTTGAATCGACCATGTTGAAGGCAAGTAGTTTAAACTTGAAACCGAAAGATCTGAGGTTGGGTTTTTGACGAACAATAGCATACAAATCGTCGCTATCAAGGTCTTCGCCATTCACTTCCATGACATTTTTTTTGAGGATATATCGGTTTTCAGGAACAAATCGCGTTTGACGGCAACTGGCCAGTAGCACAAAAATTAAAAGAATATATGTAAGTTTGAACAGCCTCAAGAGGATCATTTACGAGCAAAAATAATACAAAACAATTGGTGTCAGGTATTTCAAAAAATAAGATCAAATTTATTCGTTCCCTCCATCAAAAAAAGTACCGTGATGAAAACCGCCTTTTTATGGTTGAAGGGATTAAAATGATCCAGGAAGCGTTAAGAGATTGTAATGAGCTCATACAGGAGATTTATACGACTGATCCTACTGTTTTTGAGAATGATCGCAAGGAACGAATCCATGTGATCTCCGCAAAAGAATTAGAACAGATCTCTGCCTTAAAAACATCTCAAAAAGCATTGGCAATCCTTAAATACAAAGAGGACAAGGAAATTGATTCAAACGGCCTCATATTAGCTCTGGACGGCATTCAGGATCCGGGAAATTTTGGAACCATCGCACGAACCGCAGAATGGTTCGGAATTCAAACGATCATTTGTTCTGAAGATACCGTTGATCAGTACAATCCGAAATGCGTTCAAGCCTCAATGGGGTCTATGCTCCGATTAACAATCTCGTACAAAGCGTTAGCTCCAATCATTGAAAGCTACGCTAATCCGGTTTATGGAACTCTGTTATCCGGTAATGATTGCTATGAAGAAGTATTCGAAAAAAACGGAATGATCGTCATGGGAAATGAAGGAAACGGTATTTCGGACGCTATACTGCCATTGATCAATAAACCTTTACTGATCCCCGGTTCCGGAAAAACTGAGTCCTTAAATGTGAGTATTGCCGCTGGGATCATATTGAGTGAATTCAAACGGAGAGGATTGTTATGAGTTTAATAAACTGCCTAGAGGCTCTTTATCGTGTAGGATTTAACAAATGAGAAAAGGTACAAACTCTTTAATTCTTGAAGTTCCGTCTTCTTGTGTTTGATTTTATATTGAAACACTTCATTTTACAACCATCATTTTTTTCGAACAATTTTGACTGCTCCACTGTAGTCCATCCCAGACTCAAGCTTCACTGTGATCTTCTGACGACCATCCTTCACAAGCATCGAACAGGTATTAGGAGGTATAGAACCTAAATTCTCAGCGTGCATCACCAAATAGTTAGTCCCGACATTCAAGGGAACTTTAAAGGTCTTTTTCTTTCGGATGAGCGGGATATTGGTCTCCACTATTTCACCATTAATCAAGAATGAAATGATATCTCCGTCAGTATCTCCTGCATCCCAGACTTTAATTTTCAGTTTTTTCCGTGATGAGCTCAACGTTTTCTGTATTTCCATTTTCCTTCCCAACACACTATGTTCAGCAATCAGCTCATGTTCTTCTACATCGATCTCTTTCTTCTCTTGTTTAGGTGGTAATTTAATATTGTAAGAATATCTTACATTACCAATGAAGGTTGTACCCTGAATTTTTACGTGATTTACTCCGGTAGATTCATAATTCTGAAAGTACTCATATTGATCCGTATACATTCTTGTAAAAGGATGATATGCCACTATCCCCACATCAACACCATGTAATTTATTGGTCGTCATGTATCTTAGTCCAATCTCTGCGCTGCCGAGGATACTCCAGGAGCTTGCCTGAATCCGGGTTAAGATCACTCCGGTCCCATCTTCGACACCATATTCACTATATCCAACCTCATTCTTCATTTTTAAATGGCGATAATGAAAAGATTGCCCCAACCCTACTCTGTAGAAGGCATACACATCATTTCCAAAATGTTTTCCCTGGCCCAGGTATCCACATTTTTCAAATGCGAATCCATATTTCATGTATTTCAAATTGTACAAAAATGCTCCCCAATAATTCCCATCATACAACCAATGCCATGGAGCACTTAAATATGTGTACACACTATTGAATTGAAATTCAAAATGCAATTGTGTATAGGATTTTGAATTCTTTTTTCGAAACATGTACCCTGCATTCAACCCAAAGGACTTATCTCCAGTTATGAAAATAATAGGATTATAATAATTGTCATACACCTCTGTAATTTGAGGCTTGGAAAACGTCTGGCTAGGCAAGGTCATGCGATCTTCTCCGCTTACCTGATCAATCTTTTCAGGTGAATATCCGTAGTATCCAAAATTGAATCCAACCGTGAAATATCTTTCAGCCGGAATAGAGTCTTTTTGGGCCAAAAGAATCGAAAAGAATTGAAAAATCGTCACAAAAGACAGTAAGAATCTATTTTTCAAAGGTGCTCATGTATTAACTCGAAACTAAGATACACAATCAACACTTCTCGTATAATAAAAATGATCTTTTTTGGAAAAAATCTATGAAAGGAATGACGGATGCTGATATCACAAAAATTAATATTTCAAACAGGCCGGACATCTATCTGACATCACTTTTTTACAGCAGGCAAAGTAACTCCATACTTTATCACTTCTGAACCTGATCAATATTTCGCAAATGATCCTCTTTACCCTTAAGGAATATTTTAAACTCTTTCAAGTAAAGTTGACTGGCAAGGTCCGCCATTTCTTTATCCTCTGGGAAAGGCTGAGAATCCAGTGAGACTTCTGATTCTATATTATCAGGCATTGCAGAGACATCACCGCTTTCCAGACTCGCAAATTGATTGGTTCGTTCAATTACCGACGTTTTCGTTTCAGTATAGACCACATGATCGTTTGAAAGGTCTTTCAAATTGACTGTCCATTCGA